>Ga0207754_100335_pt1 | contig 19991 bp, 21 predicted proteins | sample A23E1SouthBayCA_FD_187728 | JGI IMG/M metagenome (GOLD analysis project Ga0207754, IMG submission 187728) | Aerobic enrichment media microbial communities from Eden Landing Ponds, California, USA - A23 E1 (SPAdes) | ecosystem: Environmental > Aquatic > Marine > Unclassified | place: Emeryville... | reverse complement strand
CGTCGCTGTTCGTATTCCTCGTCGGTCAGCTCTCCGCGGGCGTAGGCGAGCCGGAGCTCCTCGAGGGCTTGGTCTGAGCTACTCTCACTTCCCGTAATCGCACGGTAGATGAGGTAGCCACCGCCGACGAGGGCGGCGAGGAACAGTAACTGCATCACGATGCCGACGATGAACATCCAGCCAGGCATCGTCCCGTCGCCCCACATATGACCGCCCCACGTACCACCCATCATCGGACCGAACCCCATCATCCCGAAGCCCATGAAGAACAGCGGGACGATGAATACGGCGCCGATGATAACGAGAAGGAGCGTGACAAGTCGTGTGTCGTCTGAATTTGTCGGCATATTGTGATCCCTCCGTGAGTTTGGTTCTCAAGTATTACTACGTACTAACTATTCAATGCGGTTATGCCTTCGACCTGCGTGCTTCTCCCACCGCTATTCTTTTGAATTTATACTTCCCACGGCTCTAACCCGAACTATCTGAAGGAAAACTGCAAAAGATGATCCGCACGATGAAACATCTATGCAGGTGACGATGGTCGAGGGTATCTTCGAAGCCCTCCGAATCGGTGTCGGATTCCTCTGGACGGCGGCGTGGGCGATCATTATGGGACTCACGATCACAAGTCTGGTCCAAGTCTACGTCTCCAAGGAGCGAATGGCACAGGTGCTGGGCGACGGTGATCTGAGCGGGCTCACCAAGGCGACCGCGTTCGGGGCGGCAAGTAGCGGGTGCAGTTTCGGCGCCGTCGCCATCGGGAAGGGGCTGTTCAAGAAGGGGGCGCACGCGGTGAACTTTCTCGCGTTTATGTTCGCGTCGACGAATCTGATCGTCGAACTCGGGCTGATGATTCTGATTCTGCTCGGCTGGGAGTTCCTCTTGGCGGAACTGCTGGGCGGCCTCATCCTCATCGCCGTGATGGCCGTTCTCGTCCACCTCACACTGCCAGAGAACCTCTTCGACGAGGTCCGAGAGACGCTCAACGAGCGCGACCGCGAGTCCGGCGTCACCGAGGACCCGACCTGCGGGATGGAAGGCAAAGACGAGTACACCCTCACCACTGACGGCGGCGAGACGCTGGAGTTCTGTTCGGAGGGCTGTATGGAGACGTACCTGCAGGAGGCGTCCAGCCGCGGCGGGTGGCGTGACGAGTTGTTGTCGTGGGGTGGCTGGTACAAGGTCGGGAACCAGTACCGCAAGGAGTGGTCGATGATCTGGAAAGACGTTATCGCTGGCTTCCTCATCTCCGGGTTCGTCATCGTCTTCGTCCCCCAGTGGGTCTGGAACACGCTGTTCATCCAGGGTGACGGCCTCCTCGTCACCGCCGAGAACGCGATTATGGGCGTCGCCATCGCCGTCATCAGCTTCGTTGGGAGCATGGGCAACGTTCCCTTTGCCGTCGCGCTTTGGGGCGGCGGCATCAGCTTCGCCGGCGTCATCGCGTTCGTCTACGCCGACCTCATCACAATCCCCGTCCTGAACGTCTACCGGAAGTACTACGGCTGGAAGGTCATGCTGTACATCCTCGGCGTCTTCTTCGTGACGATGGCGTTCACGGGCTTCCTCATGGAGTTGCTGTTCGATGCCTTCGGCATTGTTCCTGATTTAGCCGGTGGTGAGACGGCGACCGAACAGACGTACTTCGAACTAAACTACACGTTCTACCTCAACCTCATCGCGTTCGCGCTTTCCGGATTCCTGCTGTATGTTTATCGTCGCGGTCTCGGTGCGCCTGGCCAGTACCGAGACCCCGTCTGTGGGATGCGGACTGACGACAGCGAGCCATCGGCGACGTACGACGGCGAGACGTACTACTTCTGCTCGCAGACCTGCAAGGAGACGTTTGAAGAGGATCCCGACGAATACGCCACCGGGCATCCGATGGTGATGGAGAGCCACGACCACTGACGGACGTCTGAAGGTCCCCATACTCCAGCTAAAGATCCTTGATCTCGATAGTTGTCGATCCGGAGGGTGATTTCGTTGTAGCTGGAGGGAGCTTCGAATCCAAAGTTACCCCTAGAGTATATCACCATGATCGAAGGGGAAATCCGCTAAAGAGAGGGGACCGTATGTATCCCTGTATGACGACGACCATCACCGTGGAAGGGATGTCGTGCGGTCACTGTGAGCAGACGGTCGAAGAGGCCCTTGAAGAGGTCTCTGGCGTGACTTCCGTGACCGTCGACAGGGAGAGCGAACAGGCACGTATCGACGGCGAGGCAGAGGTCACGGCCCTCGTGGAGGCCGTCGAAGACGCAGGGTACACCGCTCACGCCTGAGTATCGCGATCTGCGGATAGCATGGACCGCTTTGAGACGACGGCCATCCGTTGTCTTTGAAGATTGCCCAGGATGGTCCTGCTGTACGGTTTCAGGGGGCGAAGATTCAGGAAGCCAGCGAATCCATCTGTAAAGAGCATATGATCTATGGACGACCACAAAGATACAGCTGAGAATTCCCCGGGAGGAGAGGACCAGCAGGATACCAGCAGTCACCAGCACGAACACGGCGAGCACGATGAAGCGGTCGCTGAGTCTGACGAGCAACGGGTAGAACAGGAGCTACTGGAGGACGAGGCTCACCCTGCTACGGCGGAGGGTGAGGCGCTCCACGAGCATCACAAGCACGCCGGCCACGAGGGCGAAGGGGACGACCACGGTTCCCACGAGGGACACGGTGAGGGGCATGGCGGGATGCACGAAGGCCACGAGCAGATGTTTCGACGTCGGTTCTTCGTCTCCACGCTCCTCTCGATTCCTGTCTTGCTCTACAGCCCGACCCTCCAGGAATGGCTGGGCTTCACCGTCCCCACGTTCCCGGGGAGCGAGTGGATCAACCCCGTCTTCGCGGTCATCGTCTTCGCCTACGGTGGGATTCCGTTCCTCCAGATGGCGGTCCCGGAACTGAAAGACCGGGCACCGGGGATGATGACGCTCATCTCGATGGCTATCTCGGTCGCGTTCGTCTACAGTCTCGCGAGCGTGGTTTTCCCGACACAGTCTGCGTTTTTCTGGGAGCTCGTGACGCTGATCGACATCATGCTCTTGGGGCACTGGATCGAGATGCGGTCGGTGCGGCGGGCTTCGAGCGCCGTCGACGAGTTGGCGAAACTGATGCCGGACACGGCGGAACGACTCACCGAGGACGGCGAGACCGAAGAGGTCCCTGTCAGTGAACTCTCCGAGGGCGACCTCGTGCTCGTCCGGCCGGGCGCGAGCGTGCCCGCCGACGGCGTCGTCGAGGAGGGAGATTCGGACGTCAACGAGTCGATGATCACGGGCGAGTCGAAACCGGTCTCGAAGGAGCCTGGCAACGAGGTCATCGGCGGCACCATCAACGGCGACGGCAGTCTCCGCGTCCGTGTTGGCGCAACGGGCGAGGAGACGACGCTCGCGGGCATTATGCGGCTCGTCGAGGAAGCCCAGCAGAGCAAGTCGAAGACCCAGGTGCTGGCCGACCGCGCGGCCGGCTGGCTGTTCTACGTCGCGCTCGGGGCGGCAGTCGTGACCGCAATCGCGTGGACGGTCGCGGTGTCGTTTGACGCGACCGTCATCGAACGCGTCGTCACGGTACTCGTCATCGCCTGCCCACACGCTCTTGGACTTGCCATTCCCCTCGTGGTCGCGATCAACACCTCACTTGCGGCTCGCAACGGGATGCTCGTCCGCGACCGGATCGCGATGGAGGACGCACGGAAGCTGGACGCCATCATCTTCGACAAGACGGGGACGCTCACCGAAGGCGAGCACGGCGTCGTCGACATGGCGACCGTCGACGGCGTCGACAAGAACGACGCGCTCGCGCTGGCGGCAGCCGTCGAGAGCGACTCCGAACACATGATCGCCCGAGCCATCCGCGAGGCAGCTGACGAGCGTGATCTCAGTGCCCCTGATGCGTCCAGCTTTGAGGCGATCAAAGGCCGAGGGGTCCGGGCGAACGTCGACGGAAACGAGGTGTACGTCGGCGGGCCGAATCTGCTCTCACAGCTCGATAGCGAGGTTCCGGGCCACCTCCAGCGATTTGCTGACGATGCGGGAGAGAACGCCCAGACGGTGGTGTATCTCGTCCGTGATGGAGAGTTGATCGCCGCGTTCGCGATGGCCGACGTGATCCGCGAGGAGAGTTTCCGCGTCGTCGACGCCCTCCACGATCTGGGGATCGAAGTGGCGATGCTGACTGGCGACTCCCAGGACGTCGCCAACGCCGTCGCAGACGAACTGGGGATCGATACGGTGTTCGCGGAAGTCCTTCCCGAAGACAAGGACAAGAAAGTCCAGGAACTCCAGGACCAGGGCAAGCTCGTGGGGATGGTCGGCGACGGCGTCAACGACGCGCCGGCGCTGACGCGAGCCGACGTCGGCATCGCAATCGGGAGCGGCACCGACGTCGCCGTCCAGTCGGCGGACGTCATCCTCGTGCAGAACAACCCGATGGACGTCGTTCGGCTGGTAAAACTGAGCAAGGCGAGCTACCGGAAGATGCAGGAGAACATCGTCTGGGCGGCGGGGTACAACGTCTTCGCGATTCCGCTTGCAGCAGGCGTGTTGGCACCGATTGGGATTCTGCTGTCTCCCGCCGTGGGCGCCCTCCTGATGTCGCTGAGTACGGTGATCGTCGCGGTCAACGCACAGCTGCTTCGGCGCGTGGACCTGTCCATTCCCGAGCTTCCGAGCGGGACACCCTCGACGGAGGCACAGTAATCGTATAGACCTGAAATTTCCAGCAGCGAGGTAGACACCATAGAGTCTGTCCTATGATCCGGACTGGTGTCTCCGCCTATGGAGACGCTCTGACTCCGATCAGTTGGATTGGTTCTCTTCGACTGCTTCACGGACGATCTCGTCCATCTCATCTCGGACAATTTGGCGGATATCTTCTTCCGAAAATCCACTATCATGTCGTTCAACGGCGAGCTGACCACTCAACGTGCGTAAGGCTAATTCAAGAGCTTCGATTTGATCACTGAACTCGGATAACGTCCCGTGGACTGCGTCTGAACCGAATTGGGCACTATCGCCAACCTCAATGTCAGCACCACGCTCGTCTAGTATTCGTTTCGCAGGCCTGTCACCCACGATCTCTTCTTCGGGAAGATCCGGCGACACAGATACCGGATGCATCATTCCCGTCAACTGGATCTCGGAAACCGAGTCTAGATTATCTCTCAGGTGCTGCGCCATCTTCTCTTGTTGTTCCTGCTCACCGTGAATAAGGTACACTTGGGACGGTGAGACTCGGCGAGCAAATTGAAGCAACGTATTTCGCGCTGCGTGAGCTGAGAGGCCGTGATATCGACTTATCCAGCTTACGGGCACCTTCACGCGGGTTCCCTCGCCCTCATCTGGTATCCCTCCGTTAAGTCCGTTCGAAGGAAGAGTGACACCAACTCTCTCGAGATCTTCCTCAATAGCGTCCTCCAATTGACGACCAGGTGTCCCCTCGGCTTGATACCCACAGAGAATTACGCGTGCATCATCGTACCGCTGGCAGAATTCAAGTAAGTAGGTCGGTGAGAACCCACCCGAGAGCATTCCAGATGGAGCAATAATGATCGGTGTCTCATCAGCTTCGAGCAATTCCTCGCGAGACATCGGCATTCGTCTAGCGGCCGACGCCTGATCGAAGAGGAATGGTTGTTGGTCACCTGAATTTACTATGTAGTTTCGGATCGATTCGGCTGCGAACTCGCTTCTACAGTGCTCGTTATACGTGTCAGTGGCGCTTTGCGCCATTCCATCATAGACTACGTTGAGCTGCTTTCGGTCCTCTTCAGGAAGCGTATGAACCCGGTTTTTGAACATATAGAGCAGCTCTTGGGATCGCCCAACCCCGAAACAGGGGATGAGTACTGGCTTCCCATCGGTAGCTGCGTCGATGGCTTCGTTGTAGATGTCCGTTCGGGTGTCAGTGGCACTAGTATGCGAATGGGTGTCCCCATACGTCGATTCAAGGAAGAGGGCGTCTGCCTGTGGAGGTTCATCAATTTCGGGGAGATGATTCGACCGGCCGCCAATGTCTCCTGAGAAGACAACCCGTGAACCGTCTACTGTTAGCGCTAACCAAGCACTGCCCAGTAGGTGGGCTGCATTTCCGAATTCGAAGTGGAGGGTTTCCGTATCTTCGATATGTGCGACGTGATCACTCAGGTCTGCCGCCTGGTATCCACAGGGGCGGAATCGGTCGATAACTTTCCTCAGGTCTGTTTCCGAGTACTGTTGTTCTCTCCCTGGTTTTTGCGTCGCTCGTCGGTGAAGCTTCAGTGAATCTCGAAGTAATGTGTCTGCAAGCGCAGCTGTTGGTCTCGTTGTAATCACTGGTGCCTGATCAGAGAGGAAGCCGTAGCTCTCCAACAGGGGGAGCGAGCCGACGTGGTCGATATGAGCGTGGGTGAGAAAAACTGCGTCTATCTGTCCCTCATCGAGTCCCCTTAGATCAGGGAATAATCCCCCGTCACCTTGATTCAGTCCGACGTCGACGAGATACGTTCCATTACGTGTCTCAACCTGATAGCAACTCCGGCCGATCTCCTTTGCTCCCCCACGAGGGATAACCACGAACGGGGATTCGCTGTCAACCGAAATATCGAGATCAATCTTCCCACCGACTCGTGGGATGTACTCATTTTGCGACCCCTCGTCGTCAGACTCTTGAACCGTTCCACTCATCGCGACAGTACCTCGTTTGCGTAGAATCGCTCACTCGTCTCAGTGCGACCCTGTAGCTGAATAAACTCAAGAAGATCAGTCTCTGCGAGCTGTGGGAAAAACCGCTCAATTTCGGAGAGTACCGGATCAAGCGGCCGGTGACTTTCAGTTGCCGCAGCAACCTGGTCCAGCATCCAGACGGCAGGAGTGGCATCAAGATTGTCTACCCTCTCAGCCTCATCCTCTGTGAAGTACTTGTGTCGTCCCGCTGGTTGCTGCGTCTCTCGACTTGATCGAGTTGGTTTAGCCGTCGCTTCAGTGATCCGGATGAGTTGTGGAGGCGATCGTGTTTCACCCGGCATCGCAGTATCGAGGGAATCCCGAACTTCGGTCGCGGAGAGACTCCCCTCACGACGGAAATACCCAAGCGTGATGTCCCCTTGGTCTCCGTACAATGCTGGCGTGGCGACGGTGTCCCCTGTTTGTGGGTCACTGGTTGTATATCGGGGGGCTATCTCGGCCACACAAAGGTCAGTGAATTGTAACCGATCTGGATCGACATGTGGTGAATCCTCGATTTCATCTAACAGCTCAGAGAGCGAATCAACGAATTCTCGTGGTCGCCAGGCCGCTGCATTTCGTGGCGGCCGCTCTGCAGGATTATCGAAATAGACTGTAGATTGCGGAATGTATGCTCCCTGTGGAATTCGCACGTCTACAGGGTAATCTGGTATCCTTAGCGACTCATGTGTTCGGTCACCACTCGTCGATTTCTGGAGAGCAAATCGAATCATGACCGGGAAGACAGTATTCGGTAAGCGTTCTATCACCGTTCGTGGGTCTGACTCATCCAAAATAACTGCTCCCCGGCTGCTTGTCTCGACTGAACCTGTATCGGATCTACTGTTGCTCATAAGCCGGCCAAAGGCCCAGTGGTAACTAAATGTCACCATAGCGGGGCGAAAGTAAAGACGGAGTAGGAAGTTAATCTCCACAATCAAGGGAATGGAAGCCAGTCCCGAAGACTTTCCGTAGATTGTTCTTCGATGGGTGAAAGCTATCGAGAGTAGGTGGTGAATTTCGGCGTTGTGAGGTGGGTGCGACCGGTGTCGGTTTGGCTGTGGTCGAAATAACGGTAGCCGACCCGTGCCAAGGAGGTTATTCCTCTAGATGGACGTCTTCGATATCTGCGATGAGGGCTTCTGCTTGTGCTTCTGCCGTTTCGGAGTCCTCCTCCGGGGCATCCGCTTTTACATCTGGAGCGAAGATCGGGAGTTCCCGTTCCCAGACCTCCTCGGCGTAGCTGTCGTCGGGTGCTGACTCGAAGAATTGAACGAGTGAATCGAGCGATTCGAGCCGTCGCTTTAGCTCACTGGCCCGGCTTGGGTCAACGTAATAGACGTTGTCTACTCGTTCGATAAGCCCGTGCTCAAAGAGACGATCCATCGTGTTCGACACGGCGGTCTTGTTGAGGGCTGTTCGATCTGCGATTTCGCGTCGGGTGAAGCCGTATTCGCGGTGTGCGATAAGGAAGCTGAGAGCGCAGTACTCGTTCGTGTCCGGCTTGATCTGGAACCGATCGTCACTCGTGAGTTCGTCAACCGGAACGGGCATCCGTACCAATATCTGTCGGCGGACAATAATACGGTTTTCGCAGATGGATATGCCTCAGCAGATATCCGAAGAACATTTCAGAGAATTTCGCTCCTGGTCAGTAGAAGTATAATTCAACACTCGCTGTCCAATCCTGTAGAGAGTTAATGACCAGCAGCGGGATGCGCATCGTCATCCCGATCATTCTCGATCGGTTCGTAGTCGGCGTCGTTGCCGACTGGCTTGAACCCGGGGACGTAGCTGAAGCGTTTCCCTGGCTCGCTGCGGAACATCAACGGGAACATGCCACGATGCTCGCGAGCGCGGTACTGCGGTTCCCATTCTCGGAATTCCATCGTTGGTTTGGCAATCTGTGGGGCAGGCAGTTCTGCACGCTCCAGATCTGGTAGCTTAAGCACGCGCACCTCGAGTTCACGCGCCAGTTTCTCGGTCCGAGGCGTCAGCTCGGTCGTGTGACAGAGCACCGGCATCGCACGACAGGCAAACGCCACGGTACACAACCGGAAGAGAGCTGTCGGGGTGATTGGGTCGTCTGTCCAGTCTTTACACTGGGCGACAATCCAGTCGCTTGGCTGCTGCTGTTTCTCCCGCCGTGTAGCGACGACATCAATCTCAATACTGTAGAGGTGTTGGCGTGTCGCTGCACGGTATCCCCAGCGTCCGAGTGCACGCTCGAGTTGATACTCCAGCCACCGCCCATCACCATCACCACGTCCCCCAACGTGGGGATCAACCTCGTTGAGACTGATGTCCTCAAGGTCAGCGAGGACCGGGCTGTCTTCTGGGACCGCTGGTAGGATATCTCGGAGCCCGGTGGCGTATTCAAGAGCTGTTGTGAACTTCTCGGCGGGTGTTTCATCGTAGTGGTGGGCTGCCGGCTGTGAAGCACAGAGTGAGCGAATCAGCCAGCACAACTGCCGTTCGATGTTGATGACTGCATCCGCGTAGTCATCCCATGAATCGGGAGTCCAATCTTCCGCTGGGTCAGTGTCTTGCTCTGGGTCGGGCAGAATCTGTTCGGCTTCAGTGATCGGCTGGCTCGCGAGGAAGAGGAGCCGGCGGGCGAACATCCGTTGGTCAGTAGAAAGCGAATGATCGCGCTCAAGTGTTTCACGGAGTGCCTCGATTGTCTCCGTCAGCAGGCTCATATGGTCCTCGTACTCATCGAGAGTGGGCTCATCTGTCGTCATTGGTGAGTGGGCTTGGAGTGAAGTGCAGGCGCGTCAGCGGCGTCTCTGAGAGCGACTGGACGGCTGGCTGGCCCTGCTGCTGGAGGTGGTGGTAGAGTTCCTCCTCGTCGGTGACAGTGTACCACTGGTGGCTATCCTGCTCGCGGTACCGCAGTTCATCGTCGACAGCCGCAACTACGCCTTGTTCACCCGTCGCCGTCGCATCAAAAACGAGAACATCCGGATCAGGGTGCGTCCACGTGCCGCGAATCCATTCGAGGAGCATGTCGAGTGTCGGAGGATTCACGGGGTCTGGATAGCGTGGCTCTGCGGGGACACTGATCGCAACATCATGGACAGTATCGTGTCCGCACATCCGCCAGCCGTTGCCAGTCCACTCGAGTTCACGGCGAGTCCAGCAGTCGCCATCGCTGTCAGAATCGAGGACCAGTCGCCGCGGTGGAGTACCGGTTGGATTCCATTGGAGAATACACGACTCGCCGCCGGGAAGTATGTCATCGGCTGTTTGGCGCTGGTGTTCGAACAGCGTAGCATCGATCTGCGAGCGTGCGCGCCGTAGTATGGCAAGCGGATCTTCTACTGGTGTCGACGCAGTTGCTCCGTCCTCAGCGACCGCCTCAAACAATCGGTGGAAGCTGGCATCGATGTCTCGAAGCGTCGCGAGTGTGCGTTGTTGGCTGTCCGTCATCAGATATCCCCCGTATCTGGCTTGTAGCAGGCCGTCTGCAGCCGACGGATGTATTCGGCGAGCGGTTCGGTCGCATCCGTTGCAGTAACGGTCTTAGATCGGTCATCATAGTCGACAGCACCGCACTCATCGAGTGTCTCAAGATGCGATTGGGTGAGCGTGATGTAGACGGACGTGCGCTCGTCGCTGCCAACTTTGCTGGGGTCGATTGCGTTCTCGATAGCTGCGATTTCGGCTGCGAGCTCGTTGGCGGTGAGCTCACCGTGGGTGCGTGATAGCGACAACACGACGCGGCGACGGCGACTATTTCCGAGCGCCTCGAACGCGATGTCGGGATCCATCGGGATGGCGAGTGATGCCGTCTCGTCGCTTGAAGCGGTCATTCAGATCGCCTCCGTTGTCAGTGTCGCCTTTCGACGCGACTGTAGCGTTCTCGTGGATACGCTCTCGTCGATTAGATACTCGTCCGCACTATCCTGCTGCCACGTCTGTGACTCCGTAGTCACTTCACGGAGTCGGTCAACTGTGCTATCGACGTCGGTGCTGCTGGTCGCTTCATCGAGCTGGTGTGGATACTGTACGACTCTGGGTGTCAGTGGATCGGTTCTCGAACTCTCGCTCTGAGAGACAGAGTTATGACTCCTGGCCCTGGTATTGTGTATTGCTGTCATTGGATTGGCAGCACGATTCCTCCGGCGTCCTAGCGCCGGGGGTTTCTCCAGAATCGTGCTATTACTGTATGTGAGTGGCTCTGTTTTTTATATTCGGGCCACAAATTGGGTGCTGTGAATTCGGACTTCTAAGTACCTGAACCGCTCGAATCGCTCTGTAGTCTTAACCATTGCCTAAATCACACTCTATTCCTCCTCGGTAGCTAAAAAATTCTTTATCGGCCATATCCAAATTCACAATACCGATCCCGATTCCTTCACTTTTGAGTCCTTCCTCGCCCTTGCCGAAGATCTCCTTTTTCAGGGTATCCAGAATCTCGGGCCGTTATCTACAAGAACACATACAGTCTAGGTCTGTCTCAGCTGCTAAGACTAACTCGGGAGTTCTTTGTAGTTGTATTCGGTGGTAATTAGTCAGTTTGCCGGTAACGCTATAGCCGGTAGAGGAGGATGTTGGCGGTAGGGAAGGGGTTGTACTGCGGGACGGGTGCCAAGTCGACGTCCAGACCCAGTGTTCAGACCAGTTGCCGATATCAAATAGCGTTGTGCTATTGCTAGTCAGGACTAGCAGTCTTTGAAGGGATAAAGTTGAGGCCGTTACCTGGATGAGTAGAGTGCTGACCTACTCTCGACGAGCCAGAGTGTGGCGTGGTCGCTGGCAGGCAGCGCGTGTGGCGGTCTCTTGGAGTCGTGATTGAGGTAGTCGTAGACGGTCTCGCAGATCTGGCAGTACCCCAGCCACGCCAAGAACCGATTCGTTCGGGCCGAGCGAGGGCTAGTCGGCACGGTCGTCATGACCGTCGCGACGGTCGTCAGTCATAGATACCGAACTGGTAGATATTGTTCAAATACTCGTCGCGAACCTGATCGCCCCAGTCGTGGGAGTATACATCCATAATATCTTTTCCGCTCCCCTCGGTTGCAGTCCCAACGTCGCCCCGAATATACTTCACTAGCGTCGGGGTAATCGACTGATCATGATACCCCCGCCCTGGTTGCATATTCGTCGTGAAGAAGTGCCGGAACCAGTGCGGCGTGAACGCGCTCGTGCTACCGTCGTCAACGAGTCCTGTCTCCTCGGCCCAATAGTTCGTCAACTTCTTATTCGGATTCTTTCCTCCGATACGGGTTGGCTTTCTTTTCGGTGATATCCAGAGAGGATGCGGATATGCTGTTTCTGGGCGAACGGCGAACCAGTCGAGGAGTGCCTGTTTCGTCTCACCGTCGATGGGGATGCGTGTTCCTCGCTTTCGCTTATTACCGAGGTGCCGTTTCTCACCCCGAAATGATTCACCCATCGTCGGCTCGTTCGGGATGTAGAGCGTATCTTTGTGATCCGACACTTCATCAACAAGAGTGACACCGTGTTGATCAAGGACTTGGTGGTAAATATCGTGGTCGAGATGCAGGTACGGGAGGTCGATATTGATGTTCTCGCCCTTTCGGATGCCGGTTTTCGCAAACACGACTCCCATCGCCCGCTGCTGGACGTTCCTGATGGCCTGGAGGTAGTCTCCGATCTCCTTGACAGTGCGGTCGAGTTTGTCCGAATCGTCGTGGTTGAAGTCGGTTTCGTCGCATACGTAGGCGACTGGATTTGAGTCGACGACTTCCCGTTCAAGCAGTTCTTTGAGGAACGACTGGACGCTTCGGAGATAGTCTTCGACAGTCCGGGAGGAGTTAATGCTGGGCGCTGCTTCGAGTTGGTTTTTGAAGGCTCGTGCATCGGCTAATGTCATCCCGTCGCGCCAGTCGACAAACTCGTCCCATGCCTGCCACTCTGCATTGTCGGGACTTTCGACGATAGTACGATAGATTTTATCGTACCTCTCGTCGATCACATCGTCGACAGTCTTCTTGTGGTCAAGGTATTTCTCAAGCGGAGCATCGTACCAGTCGTCGTGGTAGTCGAGATCGCCGTATTTACTCATCGACTGGAATCTTGAGGTAACCGCCCTCTGAGCGCCGGTACTTAGCCTTCCCCTCGTCACAGAGGTCATCTGCAACCCTACTGAGGTCGTCATCGAGCAACTCGATGAGGTCCTCAATGTCATGTGCGTTGTCAACTGAAAGGTTGGCGTGAATCCAGTGTTTGAGTTGTGTATCGATGTCTGATCTGGTTGTCTCGTCGAGTTTGAGGGTTTGCGGCTCAGCGGGAGTTTCAGAGGCTTCGTAGTCAATCCCGAATTGTCGTTGCCCAGCTCGAACCATTCGCCTGGTGTATTCAACCACCGAGATATCGCGCTCGTCGGCAGCCTCAACCCAGTCGTCTGGAGCTTCCATATTGATGGTAACCATACACAATTTTGTATTACAGAAGAGTATATGTAAATATTGCGGGTTCTAAGAAGGACACAGAGTAAATTGCCCCAGATACATAACCAATATTACTAATTATAATCTATACACAGACGGCGATGGATTCGCACTAAAATTTGAATAGAGTGTTGTAGATGATGTCCTTGAAAATTAGAATTTGATCCGTTAAATTGTCCATTAACCTTATAGCTGTAGCCATTCCATAATCTGGAACAAGATGAGCGAAGATGATAACCCAACGATCTCGTTCAGCAAGAAGGTCGACAAAAAGGGCCGGCTGGTCATCCCCCAAGAACATCGAAAGGCATTGACCATCAAGGGCCGGGAAGCACTCGTTGAGTTTACTGCGAAGAAAGTCACCTACCTCGACGAAGACGATATAGGTGATGAGTAAACTGCGGCTGAGTGCGGTCAGTGGATTGGAGCAGAGAAATTGACGTCTACCCCGCTCATAATTGAACTTCCTTGCCGGGACAGCCCACCTAGAGCGGCTATTTTGGGCTCTGGTGAATCGCTGGACTGCACCGTTTTCGACCATCAGAACTAGGAAGATGAAGCGCGAAACCGCTGATGGTTCATATCGAATATTTTTCGCTTCACGAGTAAGCGGTTTAGTTAGCTTGAACCCGGCTCAGTAACTTAGAATCTGGGTGAACATGTGTAATTCTCTAAACCTTATTACCGCTAAAGTAGTTATATTACTCAACCTAATGACTTATCCAGACCTCAGCCGGGAAATAGACCCACAATCCACAAACTGGTGAAACACTAGGATGCTGAGGCTGACGACAACGGAAGTGACACATAGATTTGACGCGGAGCCGTAGGATTCCGGGGCCGGTACTATGGCCCCTTCAAAAGAGATATGCTAGCAGCTTCTGACCTCAATTAAATCTCTACGGCTGGAGGCTATAGCGGTGCTCTGCGAAATCAACTAGTCGATTGATGTGGTTTTCGGAGGTATGAGTCGTGAGCGGTGGGAGTGTAAACAGGATGCCCTGAAAGCATCCGTCGATCATCTCAGTCTCGGAGGTAGGAGTCTTCGACCCGGACCAGTTGGAGGGACGGGAACGGTGCGAAGGGGATTTCCTCCTCAACGAGTTCGTCGAGCGGGATTGCAGCTTCCCGGTCGCTCCATCTCGTGATGTGCTTTTCGAGCACATCGAGTGGGGTAACTACGATAACCTCATCGTCATCCGGATACTTCGGAGCCTTGTCGGCCAGCGTGTCTCCGTCCTCAAACTCCCACTCGTCAGCTTCCAGTCCGGGGACGTTCACCACGACCAGGGCGATCGGTTCGTCGGCCTCGGTGTCATGAACTATGTCTCCGTAGATGAACTCCGGGTCTTCTTCCTCGTCGTCCAGTTCAAGTTCCAGGGCCATATCGAGAGACCGTTGGAGCGGTTCCTCTCGTCCCGGTGGGTGCCATTGTTCTTCGTCGGTACGTCCTTTCGGTGGTCCGCCGCCTTTGCGTGGCATTATTGGTTCACCATGAATTCGTCAAGTGCTGTTTGCGAGCTGTGCAGGGCCTCGATCCTCCAGTTGATAGTCTCGGTCAACCGTTTGGGGTCGTGTTCCCCGTTCGGTTGCCTACACTCGTCCAAGATCGATGTCTTCCCCGAGAACGCAACGACCTCGTCTGGGGCGTGGAGGAGATGTTCGTGTGAAACCCGACCGTTGAGGTAGATCCGATCCGGGCCGAGCGTCTCGACCAGGGCCTCCAGATCGTCCCAGAGGTTGAACTTCGAATTGTACTCGGTTCCGTCGAAGGCACACGACTTCGTGCCGAAGACCTCGAACAACTCCCGGCAGTGCTCGTAGTGCCACGGCTTCCACCCCACGATGATGGGATAGATCTCGATGTCGAGTCCGGCATCCTCGACCATCCGGTAGAGCGTCTTCTGTCCCTCGACCGATCGCTCAATTTCGCTCAGGAGCTCGCGACGGTCCATCTCGTCGCTTTCCATGACCCAGCGGTCGCCTGGAAAGTAGACATCGACAATCCCGTCCAGTTCCTGCAGTCGCTCGAACTCGTCCTCGGGAGTTCTACCGACCAGGAACTTGTTCTGCTCCATCGAGTTGATGATGAGCGTCTGGTCGGGGTCCATGAACGCCTCTCGTGGATGGTTCACGAACCAAGTCGACCGACGGAACGGTGCTTGGAGGGCTGAGAACTCCTCGACGTTGTAGCCGAAGAGGCGTCTGTCAGTGGAAGCTCCGGGTTTGGTCTTCGGTACGAATTCGTGGGGAAATCGGTCGCCGGGCATGTCGGGTCTCTCAGGCACGGTTGTGTCTCGGTGGTGCCTACCGTGACACTATGCATCGCACAGGGATAAGTTTTGTCCGAAATTTCTTCTACAAGTAGACGATTCTTAGGTGTGCCGAAACACGACTGGCCCCCAAAGCCATAAATCGACACACATAGATAGCAGATAACGAAGGTCTTTAGCATGAATCACAGGCAGAGAGGACTATGACCGAACGAGTTCATTTCATCCCGGTCGGATTCGATTTCGACCGGCTCATCTATCCGATTTCGAAGGGACAGATGGACGCTGACCGGGTTGTACTCATCACGCACGAGGGAGATCCAGATGATGACGCGACGGATCGTGCTGCGGAGTTGGCGTCGAATATGACCAACAGACTTGAGAACTCCTTTGAGCTGATCGATGTCGAAGTCGAACGAGAGCCCACCGATATCGAGGAGCTGTACGAATACGAGACTCTCTATCCCATGGCTCACGAGTACATTCTCGACGAGCTCGAAGCTGGAAACGAGGTCTTCGTCAACATCTCCTCGATGCCCCGGACGACTGCATTCGCTTTTGCTACAGCAGCCAATTCGATTATTGCCGAGTACCAGTCCGAGGTCGAGGGAATCCGTGATATGCTCCACACCTACTACGTCGCCCCTGACAAGTATCTCGTCCTCGAAATGATCGATGCCCTGGAAGACGCGAAGGATCTCTTCGAGGAGATGAGCGAGGACATCCGAGTCCATCCGCAGTACACGAACATTCAGGACCTGCTCAACAAGATCGACGAGAACGGCGTGACCAAGGGTGCCCGGGACCTCGACGGGCAGATGTATGTCGAGTTCCCGTCGTCACCTGGCAGCGACGTTGAGGACTTCGAAGAGACCATCCTGAACTTCCTCTTTGAGAAGGATCCGATCTCATCGACATCGGCGCTCGCCGAACAGTTGGCCGAAGAAGAGGGAGAAGAGTACGACGAGTCGTTCCGGAGCCGAGTCCAGTACAACGTCTCGAAACTCGACGAAAAGGGGTATGTGAACCGCGAGAAAGAGGGGAACCGCCTCGAAACGCAACTCTCCACGATGGGGCGGATGTGGGTGGAAACTCACTGGGATTGAACTGGATCTTCGCATAACGGGAACTTCGCGTTCCCAGGCTTAGATGGCCGACCGACTCGGCATGAAGTAGTCGTCAAGTAAAATCCCAAATCGTATTTATATAGTTAGGGTTTAGAAAGACCCAGATGATTACAAAGGCTGGACTCGCCGTGCTTGACGCGCTGAGTACCGGCCGTGAAGCGACACCGGAAGAACTCACGGCCGAAACCGAGTACTCACGAGAACATCTGTACGACGTACTCGACGAATTGCTCGCAGCGGGATTGCTCGCAGAAACCCGTGGCTCCAGCAATCAGCGTCGAGTCCGCATCGCAGAACATCCCGTCACCGAAGCGTATCGAACGCTCCAGTCGCAGTTCAGCCACGTAGACTGGACGGAACTGCTCTCGCCAGCCACACTCCGCGTGTGTTGGTATCTCGATAGACCACGACACATCGCTGATATCGCAGACCGACTCGGAATCACCCGACAAGGTGTCCACAGCGCGTTATCGCCGCTCAAGCACCGAGCGTTACTCTCCCAATCCGATTCGAAGTACGCCCTCCGGGACGAGGTCTCGCCGCTGTTGGCGTTCGCTCAGGCCGCCGTAGAACACGAACATCGAGCCCGAGTCCGGGAAATCGCCCCCAGCGCCACGATCGCGTGGTACGATCCGAAGCGATCCCTCGTCCGTCTACAGACCGCTGAGGATACGGACGCACTCCAAGCAGCTCCGGACTGGGAGATGACCGGACTGGGTCGGTTTGCAACGTGTGGTCTACAGTTTTTCCTCGCCGGCGAGCCTCCGTTCTGGTATGCGCCGGACGAAGACCTAACGCCTGCTGAAGTCGTATGCCATACGCTCCTTCTGGATAGCGGATCCCGGCGCGTCAGCTATTCGATGCTGCTGATCGAGGCGGAGGATATCGATCAGGAGACACTCGTCGAGACCGCACGGTGGTACGACCTGGAATCCACTATGAAAGCGTTGTATCGGCCACTTCGGGGCGACTTCGACAGGACAGATGATCTGCCAGTCATCCTCCCAAAGAAGGACGAATATCTGGCACTCAAAGAGCAGTACGGTGTCTCGTAACACCAACCCCGCAGTCTAGCGGAAAATTGCGACGGGTTAGATGATGCCGCCGATCACGAGTAGTCCGACGACGAGCAGCAGCGTCGCAACCACGCTCCCGCCAGCCAGTAGCTTGTTCTCCATCGCCTTCTCGTGTAGGGGCATCTCGGCGTACTCCTTGCGGAACGCGTCGAGATTCTGTTCGTCGTAGAAGTACTTCCTCTTCAGCGCGAACCGTTCGGTCACCGCACAGCCGGTACAGACCGGCTCCCCTTCGAGCCGTTCGGTCTTGATGTGGCTGTCGCAGGCGATAGCCCCGCAGTTCGGACAGTAGATGTACGTCTCGTGGACGCCGCTCGTTTCGCAGTGGACGCAGCGATGAATCCCGTCCTCCAGAGTGACCCGTGAGGGGCCAGCAGCATAGTATTCGTACGGATACGAGTACTCCAGTATCTCTGTCGTCTGCCGAACCTCAGGTAGATACACCGGCTCAATCGATTGCACTGAGATGTCCGAGAGATTGGGCTCACACGTCTTGTTGTACGTGACGTTATTGTCGCCGGTGTAGGTCACCGTCGTCGTGTGGTAATCCTGGAGGCGGTCAACAGCCCACTCCTTGTACTCCGTTTGGGTCTGGCCGAACCGTCGTTCGTCGACGTCGTCGAATACTTCGGTAAACTGCCCGGTATCGAGGGGAACCGTCGCGTGGAAATTCTCGGTGACCAGCGTCGCGACTTCGTCGTCGGCCACCTTTGGATGGCCGCGCTCAGCGTGGACAACGAACTGTGTGCGGTCGTTGATCCGGTGGATGACACCGACTGAGGTCTCGAAGACAGCGTTCGTGTCGGCGGTGATCGCAACCACCGGTCGGAACGTCATTTGCGAGTGCGGCACCGGCAGATCCGCGGCCTCGATGTTCTCGATGTCGCGGAACGCCTCCTGGACAGGTGCGTCGACATCCGCCGCCGGATCGTACGGTCGGAGCGTCTCGTCACAGAGGATTTCGATGCGCCCGTTGTAGAGATCGAGACCGATTTCGTCGGCGATCTCCCGAAGGTCCTCGCCGTCGATCAGCTTGATGGGATAGGGATCGTCGTTCCGCTGGAGCCGGTCAGCGTACTCCTCGGCAGGGTTCGTAAATCGACCTGTGGTGGCGACCATCCCTCGCTTCGGGCCGCCGAAGTCGAACGTCGCGATGGCCGAGTGCAGCTTCTGGACGACCGGCCGGCCGACCGTCCCGGTGTGCTTGCATTCGACGATGATCGCCCGTCGCGTGCCGTCGACGACCTCCTCCATGATGACATCGCGCCCCTCGTCGGCCGTCCGCTCGGCCTGGCGGACGTTTTCGTAGCCGAGGTTCCGGAAGACGTCCTCCATCAAGTCCTCGAACTCGAATCCCGAGAGGTCGTCCAGTACAGCCATCCGAATATAATTGGACAGTATCTTGCTATAACTAAATACGTTGCCGACGGTGAGACGACGAGCGCGAGCGCGCGAAACGCGAGGTCGAAGCCAAAGCCGTTGCGTACATCGTCGGGCGGTATTCCGACCTAGATATGATCGGATCAGAGTTCTATCTTCCCGCGTGGCAGGACGACCATGCGGAGAGCATTCAGGAGCGGCTCGGCCGGATCAGTTCGGCCGCGCAGGAGGTCATCGGGACAGTCGCCAAGGCTGAACACGCTTTCCTTAGCTGTTAACCAACGCCTTGGGGTACTAGCCCACTCTGTTGGTTAATTCGTCTGGCGTCCGACCCTGCGTGTTTCGATCGGTCCCAAGACATACCCCACCGACAGTCGATGTTATAGTTCAGAATCGATTCGGCGCTGCTGGTCACGAAGGAACTCAACGACGGCATCGATATCCTGTTCGGGAACCGTTTGCTGTTCGAAGACTCCTTTGAATGCATCCGCGAAATCCTCCGACGTGAGGCGGTCGAGGACAGTCTCGATGCGACCAGCGAGCTTCTCGGACTCCCCGCGATGCAGATGAGTCGCGATCCGGTCGAAATCCGCGCCAGCAGCCAGCACCACTAGATCCCGAGAGTCTGCCTTGCGGCTACTGTGGAGTTTCACCGCGAACAGCAACTCCCGTTCCGGAATCCTGGCTGTTACCGGGCGCCCGGTTCGCAGTTCCTCGGTGACAGAGTGCTGGGCCAGATAGCGATACGACCACTCAGCTTCCGTCTGGCGACAGCCCAGCGCGTCCACCATCGCGTCGAACTGAACCGGATTCCCGATATCTTTCGTAAACCGGATAGTCCGGCCCTCGTAGAGTTCGTTTCGCTCGACATCGGCGGTTTTCTCGTAGCCGCGGTCGGTGAGAAGGTCCGTGTAGTCGTCGACCGCTTGGGCCGGAATGACGACGTCGACGTCCGTGGTGAAGCGTTGATTGAACGCCGCGATCGCCCACCCACCGACGAGCA
>Ga0207754_100334_pt1 | contig 19994 bp, 21 predicted proteins | sample A23E1SouthBayCA_FD_187728 | JGI IMG/M metagenome (GOLD analysis project Ga0207754, IMG submission 187728) | Aerobic enrichment media microbial communities from Eden Landing Ponds, California, USA - A23 E1 (SPAdes) | ecosystem: Environmental > Aquatic > Marine > Unclassified | place: Emeryville... | reverse complement strand
GCCCTCGCCGCCGTCGGTGGTCGGTGCTTGCACCGGGGCCGGCAGCTCCTCGCCGTCTTCGACCGCCGGTTGCTCCGGGACGGCGACCGATTCGGAACTCCCGGAGCGAGCGCTGACGACGGTCCCGCGGACCTGTGCGTCGGTCGTCAGCAGCGTCACCTCGTCGCCGCGTGCGAGCCCGGTCGGGAGCAGGGCGTCGACCGACACCGCGTGGCGGCCGTCCTCGATCCGCTTCGAGAGCCCGGAGAAGGGCGGCGCTGCGACGACGGTCGCCCGACCGCGCTCGTCGACGGTGACCGACACGTCGCCGAGGTCGAACTCCGTCTTGAGGCGCTCGGCCAGTCGCTGTTCGAGTTCGTCGAGCCGGAGGTCGGCGGGAAACGTCCACTCGCCGCCACGGATCTCGGCGCGGAGCGGTTCGGGCAGGGGCGGGTACCCCTCCATGTCCGCCACCTCGCCGACGACGTGGATCCGGACCTCGCCCGCGCCGCCGACGAAGTCGACCACGTCTTTCGAGAGCGTGCGATTCCGGAGCGACGTGAGCGTGAGCCGTTTCGGGAACGCCGCACCCATCGAGTCGCCCTTGCTGTGGGCGTACATCGACGCCATGCTGACGACGAGGATCGCGACGACGATCCGCTCGGCGTTCGGGCTGGCGGTGATCGAACGGTCGGCCAGTGCGAGCAGCCCCCCGTTGACCCCCGCCAGCGCGATCGCGAGGACGGCGACGCCGAAGGCTGGGACCGTCACGCCAGCGAAGTAGCGAAACGAGAACGCCATCGCCCACGAGACCAGCGCCGGGATGATCCCGACGAGCAGCCCCAGATAGATGCCAAGCAGCACTTCGACGGGAAAGGAAGCCATGTCACAGCCCTGTCGCTCCTGTTCTATAGTCGTATCGGCGCGGGCGGAGAGAAGACAAGCTTTACTCGCGCCGACGCGAGCAACGTGGTATGGACGACGTTCGCGACGTGCTCGGCGTGCGCGCAGTCCTGCTGTTGCCGACGCTCGTCGCCGCGCTCTCGTTCGTGACGGGGGTGGCGAACATCAGCGCACGGCGTCCCTCGGGGCCCCTCGCCGAGCATCTCCCGACGGTCGTGAGCCAGACGGTCGGATTCACCGGCGCGCTCACGGGCTTTCTGCTCCTCTTTGCCGTCACCGGCCTGCGGCGACGGTATCGTGCGGGCTGGTACGCGACGGTCCTGTTGTTGCCGCTGTCGGCCGTCCAGGGGTTGCTACAGGGGGTCGTCGATCTGCCGTACCTGGGGGCCGATTTGCCGGTCTCGCTCCCGCTGGTCGTCCTCTCGATCCTCGCGCTGCCGGCAGTACTGATCAACCGACGGCTGTTCGACCGGGCGCTCGACGTCTCGACGACCCAGCAGGCCGCGATCGCGGCCCTGATCGGCGGGCAAGTGTACATCACCACCGGCACGTACGCGCTGCGCGAGCAGTTCGACGGCGTCTCGACGCTGACGGACGCACTGTACTTCGCTATCGTCACTTCGAGTACCGTCGGCTACGGCGACATCTCTCCCGATCCCCAGTCTCAGGCCGCGAAGCTGTTCACCATGTCGGTGGTCGTGCTCGGCACGTCCAGTTTCGCGCTGGCGCTGGGGTCGGTGCTGGGGCCGGCGATCCAGAGCCGCATCACGAAGGCACTCGGAACCATGACCGAATCACAACTCGACTTGCTCGAAGACCACGTACTGGTCCTCGGCTACGGCGACCTGAGCGAACCGATCCTCGACGAACTGTCCGGTGCGGTCGAGTTCGTGGTCGTGACGAGCGACCCGGACGACGCCGCGACGCTCCAACACCGGGACATCCCGGTGTTGACGGCCGATCCCAGCGACGAGGAGCCGCTGCATCGGGCCGGTATCGAACGCGCCCAGGCGGTGATGGCGGCGACCAACGACGACGCACAGGACGCGCTGGCGATCCTGACGGCCAGACAGCTCAACCCCAGTGTCCGGATCGTCGCCGCCGCGACCGACCGCGAGAACGTCGCGAAGCTCAAGCGAGCGGGCGCGGACGTGGTGATCAGCCCCGCCGCCATCGGCGGTCACCTGCTGGTCGAGTCGGCGCTCGGTGACGAAGACTCCGAGTCGCTCGCGGACCGGATTCTCGACGACGAACTCTAGCCGCGGTCCACGATGGCCACGTCGGTGTCCATCTCGGCGATGCTCTCGAAGGTCGGCGGCGCGACGAACCGAGAGGCGGCGCTTCGGTCGCGGCTGGCACCGATGAGGACGAGGTCGTAGGCGGGAGCCGTCCGGCGCAGGAAGGGGACGATGTCCTGTCTGGCGACGCGCGTTTCGATGGGTGCCGTGAAGCCGTTCGCGAGGTTCGACAGCATCGACTCGGCGCGTCGCCGGTTGTCCGACGGACCGATACAGGTACAGACGGCGACCTCGCCCGTGGCCCCGGTGAGCCGGAGCGCGAAGTCGATCATGCTGTGGGCCACGTCGCTGGCCCGCCGGACGGGAACCAGTGCCCGCCCCCACTGGGTCGCGCCGTCGGCCGAGCGGTGGACCAGCACGTCCACGTCGCTCCGGAACAGTTCGTGGACGAACGGGGCGAGGCGGCCCCGATGCTTGGCGTAGGGTGTGGCGACGAGATCGCAGTTCGTCTCGGTCGCCGTCGCGAGGATCGTCCGACCCAGCGACCCGGTCTCGACGGCGACGACGACCTCACAGGGGACACCGGCGGCCGTCTCGATGCGGTGGGCCCGCGTCTCCAGCCGACCGACGGTATCGGCGACCGCCGACCGATCGATGTCGTCCCACAGCGACTCCTCGGGGTCTGACCCAGCGCCGGCCCGGTCACCGGCCTCGTGTTCGTCCAGCAGGTCCCGCTCGGCGCGTGCCAGTCGTTCGTCGTCGACCACGTCGAGCAACACCACCTTGCCCGCGTCGTGCGCGCTGGCGATCTCGCCGCCCAGCATCGCCGTCGCGTCCGCCTGCTCGCCGTACATCGGGACGAGGACGTGATCGTCGCCCTTGACCGACTGGTACAGCACCGTCGCGCGCTGTTCGTAGAACTTCCGCCGCCAGACGACGAAGACGCTCGCGACGAGCAGGCTCGCGACGAAGACGCTCCCGAGGAAGGCCGGTTGCTGGCCCGAGGGAACGAGCAACCCCAGCAGCGCCGTCGAGTACGCCGCCGGCTCTTCGAGGCCGATCGACCACGTGGCCGCCCCGACGAGCAACACGGCCAGGGCAGCGGAGACGGCCGTCACCTCCAGTGTCGCCGCCGCACCGACCACCCGGTTCGAGACGGCCAGGCCGGCCCAGCCACAGCCCGCGCCGATCGTCAGCCCGCCGACGAACTGCGCGGGGTTCGCGTACTCGCCGTCCGGGTTGGCAAAGAGCGTGTACGCACCGGAGGCCAGCGGCGGGAACAGCAGGAAAGAGAGCGCCTCGAGCGTGTTCGAGAGGTAGGTGACCAGCCCGATCGACAGCGGGACGAAGACCAGCACGGAGAGGTGGACGATCGTCGATGTCCGCTCCAGCCAGGCGCGAAACTCGTGGCGCTCGCGGCGCTGGAGCCCGCGGACTCGCTCGACGGTCGTCCGAATCGCCCGCCCGAGGCGGTCGCGCATATCGGTCACTGCCGCGCCGCCGACATGAGCGTGTCGGCTACAGCGACGCGGCCGTCTCCAGTGCCAGCGTGATCGCTCGCTCGACGTTGTTCTTCGCCTTCTCGGGCAGTTCCTCGTCGTCGGTCTCGCCTTTCTGGGTCCCCTCGACGAGGTTGCCGTCGACCGTACAGATCGCGCCAGCGGCCATCCCCTTGCGCCGGGCCAGCGAGAACAGCGCGGCGGCCTCCATCTCGACGGCCAGCAGGCCCGCCGCTTCCCACGCCGCGACGTACTCGTCGGTCTCGGCGTAGAAGGCGTCGTCCGTCGCGATCGGACCGACGTGGACGGACTCGTCGTTGGCCTCGGCGGCCTCGACCAGCGCCGACAGCACCGCGTAGTCGGGCACGGCCGGCACCGTCTCGGCCTCGTATCGCTCGGTCGTCCCCTCGTCTTTGGCTGCTCCCGTGGCGACGACCATGTCGCCGATCTCGATGCCTTCCTGGAGCGCGCCCGTCGTGCCGACCCGGATGACCGTCTCGACCCCGACGGCGTGGAGTTCCTCGATCGCGATCGCCGCCGACGGCGAGCCGATGCCGGTCGAACAGATCGTCAGTTCCCGACCGTCGTAGGTCGCGTTGACGACCTTGTACTCGCGGTTCCGGGCGACCGTCGTCGCCTCGTCACACTGGGCGGCGATCCGGTCGACGCGGCCCGGATCGCCGGGAACGAGCGCGATGTCGTTCAGATCGCCGTCCTCGACGAGCAGGTGGGGCTGCTTTGCCATGTCCGACGGGAGGGACGACAGCGACTAAAGTAGCCGTGCTTTGGCTCGACCCAAATAGATAATGTCTGTGAGTATGAAGGTACACCTATGCCACAGCTCGAAGTCCACCTCAGCGTCGACGCAGAGAGCGAACCGACAGTCTACCACGTCGACGGCGACCTGAAGCGCCCCGGCGAGGCGATTCAGGCCGCCAAAGAGCTGGCGACAGAAGACGGACACGAAGGGGTCGAACTCGAAGCGGTGAAGCTGGCCGAGACAGCCTGAGACGGACGGTTGTCGCGAGGTGCCGATGAGCGTCTACCCGTTCCACCGCTCACCGGTACGCAACGACACCCGTCCGTACGAGACCGTCGGCTGTAACTTCGTGAAGCGCGCCACTCCGTGGCGAGATGGTCACAGATGGACGACCGATAGTCTGGGCTGGCGTCCCCCTCGCGGAGCGACCCCTCGGCTTCCGATCGGCAGGGGACTGGGCGATCGTCGCGCAGGGCGAGCACGCCGTCAGAACGCCGGTGCCAGGAACAGGAACAGATTGTTGGTGGCCGGCCCCATTCCGACCGCGGCGATGAGCGAGAACACGAGCGCGCCCTCGGCGGGCTCGTCAGCCAGATAGCGATTGAACGAGACGACGATCGCGGCCGCGATCACCAGCTTCACCAGCAGGAACAGCCACCCGACCCCGAGCAGGTCGGCCGTCGGGAGCTGGCCGGCGAACTCCATGATCAGACGCGGCAGCGGCGACTGTTCGCTGGCCCCGACTACGTCGGCACCGACCGCGGTCGAGACGCCGTCGAGCGCGTGGGCGAAGACGACGACCGGACCCGCGTACCGCGTCCGGACGAACACGGGCGTGCGCCACAGGCTAATCGCCAGCACCACGAGCGCCGTCACCACCAGCGCGGCGATCAGCGACACCGCCGGCCACACCGGCGAGAACGTCGGCTGTGCGATCGACTGCCAGATGCGGACGACGACCAGCACGACGAAGATCGCCGTCCCGACCAGCCCGAGATTTCGGACGACGGTGTCTTCGTTGCCCCGAACGATGCCGACGGCCTGGAGAGCGAGCCAGACGCCGCCTGTCAGGAGGAAGGTCGTCAGGTACACTGCTGGCGTCCCGAACAGCGGTTCGTACAGGGGCGGGTACAGCCCCAGCTGCTCGAAGGCGTGGAAGGCACCGCCGATGGCCATCCACGGCAGCAAGGACACCACTGCCCGCTGGTCGATCTCGGGTTCCGCGGCCGAGAGCAGTGCCGTCACCAGCCCGGCCCCACCGAGCAGGACGACGAGATACGGGAGCGGCGGCAGCGCGAAGCTCGTCGGTAGGATCTGCATATCCCGCCAACCGTCGCCGAGGGGCGAAAGTGTTCCGACCTCCGGTGATCGGTCGCCACCGACGACGAGCGACTCGCCCGGCGAACACGCGACCGCGCCGTCGCCGAGAGGCTTACGTATCGACCCGCCAATGGGTGACCATGGACTCCGTCCCCGAACGCATCGAACACACGGTGCTGGGACCGACGACGCGGTGGGCCGACGTACAGGCAGTGCTCGACGACGCGACCGAACACGGACTGCGAGCCTGCATCCCACCGTGTTACGTCGCACGGGCCGACGAGTACGCGGACGTGGCGCTCAGCACGGTCGTGAACTTCCCTCACGGCCAGGGCGCGACCGACGCCGTCGCAGCGGCGGCCAAACAGGCGTGGGACGACGGTGCCGACGAGATCGATATGGTCTGTAATATCGGCCAGCTGAAGGCCGGTGCCGACGCGGCCGTCACCGAGACGATCGCGGAAGTGGTCGCGACCGTGCCGGTCCCGGTGAAGGTGATCGTCGAGGCCCCGCTGTTGACCGACGCCGAGAAGCACCGCGCCGGTGAGATCGTCGCGGAGGCCGGGGCCGAGTTCTGCAAGACGGCGACGGGCTTCTCCGACGGTGGCGCGACGGTCGCCGACGTGGCGCTGTTGAGCCAGTACCGGCCGGTCAAGGCCAGTGGCGGCGTCGGCTCCTGGGAGCGAGCGAAGGCCATGTTCGACGCCGGGGCCGAGCGCATCGGCGCGTCGAGTGGCGTGACGATCGCCGAGGAGTGGCGGGCCGCCGAGGGCGGTGCGAGCGACCAGTGACCGTCCTCGATCGCTTCCGGCTCGACGGACAGACGGCGATCGTCACCGGCGGCAACCGCGGGATCGGCCGAGCGATCGCGCAGGCGCTCGCAGAAGCCGGAGCCGACGTGGCGATCGGCAACCGCGACGCCGAGAGCGGCCGGCGGGCGGCCGAGGAGATCGAGGCCGCGACCGACGCGACCGTGCGAGCCTACGAGGCCGACGTGACCGACGAGGCGGCGGTCGAGGCACTGGTCGAGGCGACGGTCGAGACGTTCGGCGGGCTGGACGTGCTCGTGAACAACGCCGGCATCACCGTCCACGCGCCCGCCGAGGAGATGACCGTCGAGCAGTTCCAGCGCGTCGTCGACGTGAACCTCACGGGGACCTTCCGCTGTGCGAAACACGCCGGCCGCGCGATGCTCGACGCCGCCGATCAGAGCGACGAGAGCGCCCGCGGCGGCGTCGGCTCGATCGTCAACCTCTCGTCGATGTCGGCCCGCGTCGCCAACTACCCCCAGCACCAGGTCGCGTACAACGCGACGAAGGGTGCCGTCGATTCGTTCACGCGACAGCTGGCCTCGGAGTGGGCCGACGACGGCATCCGCGTCAACGCCGTCGCACCGGGCTACGTTCGCACCGATCCGGTCGACGAGGCGCTGCGCGAGGACCCGGAACTGGAAGCACTGTGGGAGGAGGAGATGCTCCTCGACGAGATGGCCCGCCCCGAAGACATCGCACCGCTGGTGGTCTATCTCGCCAGCGAGGCCTCGTGGTACGTGACCGGTTCGTCGGTGCTGATCGACGGCGGCTACACGGTGCGGTGAGCAAGGTTCGCCGCCCGATCGGGCGGAAACTGGCCGACGGCGGCCACTTCTCTACGCACGTTTGAGAGTCTCTAGCTGCCGTTTTCACGACCGAGAGTGTTTTCCCTCGTGACCGGCTAGGCCGCCCGTGACCGACGCCGAACAGACACCCGCTCGCGACGACGAACTGACGAGTCACGGATACCACATCACGCTCGACGACGGCCGCGACTCGTTTTTCGCCCTCTCGATCGAAGACGAACAGAGCGACGACGCCTGGCTGATGTCAGACACCGTGCGTGCGTTAGACGAGATGCGCTAGCAAATCGAGATGATTCTCCGCCGACTGCTGTCGCTACCACGCCGACAGCCACTGTACCGAACACTCACGTAGTGCGGTCCTCGAAAGCCCTCGGCTTGCTCCGGGGATCTGTGACGGATATCCTCACTTCGTTCGGATAGTGCCGTCGCAGATCCCCGGACCCCACCTCGCCCTTTCATCCGCCAGGGCACAGACTGTCGGGCAATCTACGAGCCTGGCGGATGAAAGGGGACCGCCAGCGTCGCGAGGGCTTTCGAGGCCCCGGTGACGTTCGTCTTGCCGTGTCGTGCTATCCCCACTCGTCCTAGAACGATTCCGTCGTGCTTTTGGCCACGAGGGACAAGACAGAGACAACGCAGCGCATGGCCCAGTATCACATCGAGACGTACGGGTGTACGTCGAACCGCGGCGAGACCCAGGAGATCGAGCAGGCCCTCCGAGAGGGTGGCCACTACCCCGCCGAGGGACCCGAGGAGGCCGACGTGGCGATCCTCAACACCTGTACCGTCCTCGAAAAGACCGAGCGGAACATGCTTCGACGGGCCGAGGAACTCGACGCCGAGACCCCCGGCGACCTGGTCGTCACCGGCTGTATGGCGCTGGCACAGGGCGAGGAGTTCCGCGCGGCCGACGTGGACGCCGAGGTTCTCCACTGGGACGACGTGCCCCAGCACGTCCTCAACGGCGAGTGCCCGACGGTCACGCCCGACACGGAGACCGTCCTCGACGGCGTCGTCGGCATCCTGCCGATCGCGCGTGGCTGTATGTCAGACTGTTCGTACTGTATCACCAAGCAGGCGACCGGCCGGATCGAGTCGCCGTCGGTCGAGGAAAACGTCGCGAAGGCCCGAGCGCTGGTGCATGCCGGTGCGAAGGAGCTCCGCATCACGGGCCAGGACACCGGCGTCTACGGCTGGGACACGAACCGGGGCGAGAGCCTGCTCCCGGAGCTTTTAGAGCGCATCTGCACCGAGATCGACGGCGACTTCCGGGTCCGCGTGGGGATGGCCAACCCGAAGGGCGTCCACGGCGTCCGCGAGGAGCTGGCCCGCGTCTTCGCCGAGCACGACGAGCTGTACAACTTCCTGCACGCGCCCGTCCAGAGCGGGAGCGACGACGTGCTCGCGGACATGCGCCGCCAGCACGCCGTCTCCGAGTACGTCGAGGTCGTCGACACCTTCGACGAGCACCTGGACTACTGGACGCTGTCGACGGACTTCATCGTCGGCTTCCCCAGCGAGACCGAATCGGACTTCCAGCAGTCGATGGCGCTGCTGCGCGAGAGCCGCCCGGAGAAGATCAACGTCACCCGCTTCTCGAAGCGTCCCGGCACCGACGCCGCCGAGATGAAGGGTCTCGGCGGCCAGAGGAAGAAGGATCGATCGAAGGCCATGTCCGAGCTGAAGATGGACGTGACCGGCGACGCCTACGAGGAGATGGTCGGCGAGGAGCGACGCGTCCTCCTGACCGAAGACGGGACCGACGAGTCGCTGGTCGGCTACGACGAGGCGTACCGACAGGTCGTCGTCGTCGACGCCCGAGACCGCGGCCTCAAGGTCGGCGACTTCGTCGACTGCGAGATCACCAGCCACAACACCGTCTACGCCTTCGGAGAGCCGGTCTAAACCGGGGCGTGTGCGACGAAGAGCAGCGTCGCCGTCACGACCCCGGCGACTGCGACCGCAGCGCGGACCGACAGCCCGTGTGCGACTCTGAGTGCGCCGGTCCACAGGTACCCCATCCACAGGAGCCCGCCCGTCAGCAACGGTGATCGCGTGTCCATCAGCCCGCTCCCGTTCCAGTTCACCGGTCCCTGACTCGCCGTCCCAGCACCGTACAGGACTCCCCGAAGCGTCGCGTCCGGCGTCGTCGCCAGTAGCAGTCCCGCGACGACCGCGACGAGCGGGTAGACCACGAGATACGGTGCGAACGACCAGCCGACGTACGGCGCGAACGCTCGGAACCGACCCGTGCCACCGGCGACCCGTGCGAGCGCGTGGAGCGTCGCTGCCGCCCCCAGCCACAGCACCACGCTCTGGACCAGCGAGCGTACGATGTTGATCGAAAACACGGCCGGGAGCGCCACCCGCTGTCGACCCATTGCGACGGTGATCGTCGCGCCGACGGCCGACGCCTGCTCCCAGTGGACCACGTACACCGGGAACATCGTGGCGGCGCTGACGGCACTCAGGACGACCACGAGCGCCAGCGCCTGCGCGAACGACGGCGGCGCGATCCCGTCGTCGAACGCCTGCTTCGGGCGGACGAGCAGCGTCGCGAGTGAGACGTCCATCCGGGCGTAACTGACGGGTACATGGCAATATAGCTGTCGAGGCGAGTGGTCGCCAACAGCGCCGTTTCCGACACTGTCTGTGCCTTCGACGCGTCGCGCTATAGTAACAATTGAAACGATTGACACACAGATCGCACTGCTGTCGTGCGATCGGGTGTGCATTGACTTTCAATGGCCACTATAGCCGGGGAGCTGGATCGCTACCAGCATCACGACCGTCGCGACCGCGGCGACCGCCGTCGCCCGACGCCGCGAGAGGTCGTAGGCCGCATCGAGCGCGCCGATCCAGACGTAGCCGATCCACAGCGTCAGCGCCACGGAGGGGATCGAACTCACGTCGATCAGTCCGCGGCCGTTGAACGTCACCAGCGTCCCCTCGACGCCGCTGGTGCCGTGGAGGACGCCGTTCAGCGTCGCACCGGGCGTCGTCGCCAGCTGCCAGGCCGCGACGAGCGCGACGAGCGGGTAGACGACGACGTAGGGGGCGTGAGACCAGCCGACGAAGGCGAACAACTGCCTGAACCGTCCCCTGCCGCCCGCGAGACGCGCGGCCCCGTGCAGCAGCGCCGTCGTCACGACCCAGCCGACGAGGACGACGAGGATCCCGCCCACGGTGCCGATGGCGAACCACAGCGGCAGCCGTGCGGTCTGGGCACCGATGACGAACTCGACGGTCGCGATGTCGGACGAGAGCCGCCGTTGCAGGGCGACGTAGACCGGGAACGCAGTCGCGATGCTGCTCGCGCCGACCAGGAACACGAGGACGAGCGGCTGGACCAGCGAGAGCCGCTCGTCGGCCGCCTCGAACGCCGCTCTCGGCCGGACGAGCAGCGTGGCGAGAGAGACGTCCATCGCCAACAGTTCCGACACGGCACCAGAAATAGTTACCGAGAGGGACCCGAATCCGTCCCGAGTCGCCGCGACGGAACCACGGAGCCCACAACGGCGACCGGTCAGTCCCGGAGTGCCTCGACCGGCCGGGCGTTGGCCGCCTTCCAGGCCGGATAGAGGCCGCTGAGGAAGCTGGCACCCGTCCCGAAGAGGAAGCCAAGCACCGTGTACTGCAGGGCTTGCCCGGAGAAGGCGAGGGGGTCCGAGAGCAGCTGTGCGTTCATCAGCATGCCCAGGCCGACGCTGATGAGCACGCCGAAGATCGAGCCGACGACGCCCAGCAACGCCGCTTCGTACAGCATCAGCTTGACGATGTCGAGGCGGTGGTAGCCGACCGCCCGGAGGACGCCGATCTCCTCTTTGCGCTCGATCGTGCTCATGAGCATCACGTTGAGGATGCTCACGGACGCGACCAGCAGCGAGATCCCGCCGACAGCGAGCAGGAACGTCCGGATGAGGCCGATCTGCTCGTTGAACCGGTCGAGGGCCGACTCGGCGTCGAAGACGCCGTAGCGGGTCCGGCGGTCGCTGTTGAGGTTCTCGTCGAGTCGGTCGCTGATCTCGAAGGCCTGTTCGGGCGTGTCGGCCCTGACGAGGACCTGTGACGCGCGATTCCCCAGCTCACCCGGCGGGAGGACGACCGCGTCCCCCGTCGAGACGAACGACGCGGCGCTGGACTCTTCGAGGACGGCCACCACTCGCTGATTCCGGCCGTCGATCTGGATGCTGTCGCCGGGCTCGACGCCGATGTCGTCGGCGAGTTCGGCACCGACTGCGACGCCGGACCGCCAGTTGTCCGGGATCGAACCGGATTCGGCGGTGACGAACGTCCCCGGATCGGAGACCGACACCAGCGAGGCGGAGGTCGTCGTCTGTAACCCCGTGACCTGCCCGCGTGATCTAGTGACGGTGTACACTTCCCCCGAACCCGCGTAGCGTTCGACCTGTGCGACCTGTTCCCGTCCCATCAGGGTGAAATCCGCGTCCTCGCCCGCACTGACGCCGACGGTTCGGATCGCGTCGTCGGACGTGTCGAGAAACGACTGTTCGAGCGTGGCACCGAACATCCCCAGCGAGGCGATCGCGACCACGCCGATAGTGATCCCCGCCATCGCGAGGAGCGTCCGAGCGCGTGCCCGCGAGAGGTTGTTCCGAGCGAAGGCCAGGAACGGCGAGAACCGCGCGAGCGGGCTCTCAATCATCGTCTAACCTCCCGTCGACGAGCCTGATCGTCCGGTCGGCGAAGTCGGTCACCTGCTCGTCGTGGGTGACGGTGAGGATCGCGACGCCCTCGTCGGTGATCTCGCCGAACACGTCCAGTACCTGCGCGCCGGTGTCCTGGTCGAGGTTCCCCGTGGGCTCGTCGGCCAGCAGAATGTCGGGATCGTTGATCAGCGACCGCGCGACGGCCACCCGCTGTTTCTGCCCGCCGGACAACTCGTTTGGGTAGTGGTCGAGTCGGTCACCCAGCCCGACGCGTTCGAGCAGTTCGTCGGCCCGCGCCTGCAGGTCCGACTGATCGTCGCGGACGAGGCCGGGAACGGCGACGTTCTGCCGTGCAGTCAGCGTCGGCACCAGGTAGAAGCTCTGGAAGATGAACCCGACGGTCTCGCGTCTGAGGTCCGTCCGTTGGCGCTTCGAGAGCGTCGACAGTGCCGTTCCGTCGACGGTGACGCTGCCCTCGGAGGGCTCGTCGAGCAGACCGAGCAGGTTCAGCAGCGTCGACTTCCCGCTCCCGCTGGGGCCGACGACGGCCGCGAACTCCCCGGCGTTTACGTCGACTGAGACGCCGTCGAGGGCCCGCAGCGTCTTGTCGCCGGACTCGTAGATCTTCACCGCGTCGGTGGCGCTGATGACGCTCATCGGTATCGTCGGTACGCGAGCCCGCCGGCCACCACGACGAGCACGATCCCGCCGATCAGCACGATCGGCATCGAGGAGTCGCGCTGCGGTTGCTCCGCGGCGGCCCCGGTGGCCCTCGGCGTGTACGGGACGGTGGTCGTCTTGGTGATCCGCTGGCCGTTGACCCGATAGCTGACCTCGACCGGGACCGCGACGGTCTCGTTGGTGTCGCCCGTCAGTCGGGCGTCGACCTGGAAGGACTTGAAGTCACTCTGTGGGACGTTGCCGACGAAGTAACTCGACTGGGACTGGGCCGGCTGGATCAGTTCGTTCTGGCCGACCGAGACCGTCACGGCGGAGGCGTTGCTGGTCCCGAGGTTGCTGGCGCTGCCACGGACGGTGAGCTGACTGCCGACCTGTTCGGTCCGGACGCCGGTGAGCGTGATGTTGCCGCTCGCGCTGAAGTCTTCCCGTACAGTCACCGTGCGCGAGATTTCGCGTCCGTCGAGGCGGTAGTTGACGGTCAGCGGGATCGCGGCAGTCGACGCGCCTTCCGGGACCGTCGCATCGAGCTCGAACCCGTTGGAACTGCTGGCATCGAGAGAGCCGACGAACGCACTCGACTGGGCCTCACCGAGACTGTACTTGCCGTCTTCGACGGCCACGGTGACGCCCGAGACGTTCGTCTCGCCGCCGTTGTTGGCCTGGCCGGAGACCTTCAACTCGCCGTCAGCACCCGACACCTCGACGCCGCTCAGCGAGACCTCGCCGGGATTCTCGGCGCGGTCTGCCGTCGTCGTCAGCTCGCGGGTGACGCTCTTGAACTCGCCGTCGTCAGTCGTGTAGGAGACGGCTGCTTCGACCGTCTTCTCGCCCGGTTCGACGTCGCTCGCCGAGAACTGCAGCGTCCTCTCTGCTCCCGCGTCCAGCTGTGAGACCACGCGACGGTCTTCGTCGAGCTGCAGGTCGGTCGAGGACAGATCGACCGTGACCGCTCGGATCGGTCCCGTGCGCGCGTTCGAAACCGAGAGGTCGAAGGTCGCGTCACCGTCGGCACCGACAGCGCCACCGGACAGCGACAGCGCGGGGTCGGTCTCGCCGGCAGTGACGGTCACGTTCCGCTCGAAGTTGATCACGTCACCACCAGAGAGGACCTGGACGTGGAGGACGAACTGCTGTTCGCCCCGTTCCTCGATGTCGACACCGAGGTCCCGCGTCGTCGACTCGCCCGGTTCGATCGTGCTCGACTCGTCGGTCGAGTTGTACAGCGTACTGTTGTCGGCGGTCGTCTCGCGCACTTCGACCGAGCGAAGCTGGTAGTTGTCGCTCGCTGCCGCCGGGTTCGAGATGGTCGTACTGATCGTCACGGTGTCGCCCGGCGCGGGCTGGTCCGGTGTCGTGGTCGTACTGATCGAGACGACCCCGGCGCTGGCACCCGTCACGGGACCGACGGCGAGCGCGACGGTCCCGACGACGAGTAGCGCGACGAGCGAGAGCGATCGGAGCCGTTTCATCGGGCACCTCCAGCGGCGGACAGAGAGCGTCGAGAGGAAGGCGTATCGGTCGTCCTGCGGGGCACGTTCGGCGACATCGATGGCGTAGTCATTCCGTTTTCGCCTTTGGCCCCCGAATAAAAATACCACCGCCCACAGCTTCCCGGCGTGAAATTGTGCCAGTCCGTTTTTTATACTCCCCCGTCGATCACGGATATGAACCGTGTCTGGAACCGCCCCGTCACTCGCTACGTCGACGTGACTGATGAGCGAGGAGCCAGGGATCGAGACCGTCGCCGAACTCCTCGACGACGAGTACGCACGGGAGATCCTCGCCGCGACGAGCACGGAACCGATGTCGGCGGAGGACCTGGCCGACGTCTGTGACGCCTCGCCGCCGACCGTGTACCGCCGGCTCGAACGGCTGCGCGAGCAGGACCTCGTCGTCGCCCAGCAACAGCTCGATCCCCAGGGCCACCACTACGACGTGTTCCGGGCACAGCTGTCCCGCGTCACGGTCGATCTGGCGGACGGCGAGTACAGCATCGACATCGAACGCCGCGAACCCGACGCGGCCGACCGCTTCACCGAACTGTTCGAGGGGCTCAAATGACGACCGCACCACTGGCGACACACGCCGCGAGCGGGTCGACGCCGCTCCAGTCGACGGCCTCGCCGGGACAGCTGCTCGTCTTGCTGTTCTTCCTGGGGTTCGTCCTCTCGGTCGTCCTCTCGATCATCATCCTGATCAAGGGCGTCCAGAGCTACCGGCGGACCCACGACTCGGCGCTGCTGGGCATGGCTGCGGGCATCCTGCTCTTGAGCGGCGTGCCGCTCGTGGTGAACCTGATCCTGGGCAACACGACGGGGGCCAGCACGGAGACGATCCGGATCGTCACGGACCTGACCAGGCTGAGCGGGCTCGGTCTGATCCTGTTCGTCATCTACCGCACACAGCGATGACCCGAAACACGACACCACTGCCGACAGCGGGGGCGAGTAGCCGTGAGTGAACTCCTCCAGGCGTCGCTGGCGGTGACGACGGTGACCGCGCTCCTGACGGCGGTCGTCGGCGGCTTCGTCGCCTACCAGGCCTACCGGGGCTACCGGCGCAACGCCAGCCGTGCGATGCTGTCCCTGGCCGTCGGCATCCTGCTGTTGACGACGATACCGTTCGTGCTGAAACAGCCCCTCGTCCTCCTCTCGCTGGCGACGACCGCCGAGGCAGAGCTGATCGCCCAGACGTGTCGGATCGCCGGCCTGCTGACCGTGCTGTACGCGTTTACCGGCGCTTAGTCGACGAGGCGGTCCACGTCGGCGTCGGCTTTCCACTCGCCCAGTTCCTTGGGGTCGACGTGGACGAACACGTCGTCGACCTCCGGCAGCTCCTGAATCGCCTCGATGACGGCGGTCTCGATGTCGTGGGCCTCGAACAGCGTCTTGTCGCCCTCGACCTCGACGTGGAGGCTCACGTCGATCTCCGGGCCGACGTAGTGGGCGATCACGTCGTGGGCACCCTCGACGTCGTCCTGTTCGAGCGCGCGGCGGACGATCTCCGCCCGCAGCTCCTCCGGTGGCGCGGCACCGACGAGGTAGTCGAGGTTGTCCCGGACGACCTCGACGCCGGTGTAGATGATGCCCGCGGAGACGACCATCGCGGCGATCGGGTCCAGGACCGGGTAGCCAAGCGTCGCGCCGACGACGCCGACGAGCGCCGCAGTTGCCGTGAGAATGTCGTTGCGGTTGTCAAGCGCCGTCGCGACCAGCGCGGGAGAGTTGTGGTCCCGGCCGGCAGACAGACAGTACCGATACAGAGCGTACTTCAGCACGCCGGAGAAGACGAGGACGCCGACGGCGGCCGGGCCACGGCTCACGCCGACATCGCCCGACAGCAGCGAGCTGGCGGCCTGCCAGAGGATGATCCCACCGGCAGCGAAGATCCCGACGGCGACGAACAGCGAGACGAACGGCTCGATCCGCTCGTGGCCGTGGGGGTGCTCGAAGTCCGGTGGCTGTGTCGTCAGGTAGAGCCCGGCGACGATAACGAGGCTGTAGGCGGTGTCGGCGAGGCTGTTGACCGCCTCCGAACCGACTGCCAGACTCCCGGTCTCCGTCCAGACGACGCCTTTCAGGAGCGCGAGTGCGAGGTTCGCACCCAGGATGACGAGACCGACCCGGCGGAGCACGTCCCGACGTGACATCACGTCGTCGTTGCGCCGGGGGTGACTAAGCCGCTTCGCTCCCGTCGACACCGTCCGGAGAACTGATCCCAGTGATCTCGAAGGAGGCACCGGTGGCTGCTCTCGAACGGGCACCCGATTCAGTGTGTCCGTCGGGAGCGTCGTCGGCCGCTCGTCCCGACACCTTGATCTCCCAGCCGTGGGCGTCGACGATCTCGCTGACGATCGCCAGTCCGAAGCCGGTCCCCCCGTCGGTCGTCGAGTAGCCGGATTCGAACACCGCCTCGCGGTCGTCGACCGGGATGCCGGGACCGTCGTCTGCGACGTAGAAGCCGTTGCCCTCCGGTAGTCGCCCGACTCGAACGGTCACGTCGTCACCGCCGTGTTCGACCGCGTTCCGAAAGAGGTTCTCCAGGAGTTGACGGAAGCGGTCGGGATCGGCGACGAGGTCGAGATCGGTTTCGACGACGAGATCGGCGTCGCCGGCCTCGATGACTCCCCAACACGACGCCGCCAGCGACGCCAGCGAGATCGGTTCGGTCTCGTCGATGGGCTGGCCCTGCCGGGCGAGCGAGAGCACGTCGTCGATGAGCGTCTCCATGCGGTCGAGCGCCCGCTCCCCGCGGTCGAAGTGCGAGAGGTCCCCCGTCTCGCGAGCGCCCTCGAACGCGCCTCGCAACACCTGCAAGGGGTTCCGGAGGTCGTGAGAGACGACGCTGGCGAACTCTTCGAGGCGCTCGTTCTGGCGCTGGAGTTCGCGTCGGTCGCGCTCGCGCTCCGTGATGTCGGTAAAGAGCACGAGCCGACCGACCGGTGACCGTCCGGCGGCGAAGGGACTCTCGGTGAGCTGGTAGTACCGGATCTCGCCGCCGTCGCGGACGGACAGCACCCCCGATTCGGAGTCGAGTGCCTCGGCGACGGACGGAACGACGCTCCAGAGGGGCTGTCCGATCACGTCCAGCCGATCGAGCGCGGGAAAGAGGGCGGCCGCTGCTCCGTTGTACTCCCGGAGCTGGTCGCGTTCGTTCACGATGAGGATGGGCTTGTCGTCTCCGTCCGCGAGCCCGATCGCCTGGAACCGTTCGCGGAAGACGAACGAGACGCCGACGGCGAAGACCGCGACACCGAGCGGTTCGTGGCTCACGTCGACGAGCAGGGGCGTCGCGTGCCCGACGAAGTTCAGTGCGAACGGTGCCCCCGTCACCGCGACGAGGAGGCCGAACGGCCACGTCTTGTAACTGACCTGCCGGAGCCGCTCGAAGAGCATGAAGTACCCGACGAACGTCAGCGCGTAGCAGAGCCCGACGACGATCCAGTGTGCGGGGCCGTGTGTCACGGCCAGGTGGGGGAACGGCTCCGTCGCGGTCCGGGTCGCGAAGTACAGTCCGTGATACGAGTTCGTGACCTTCACCGCGAGGACGACGAGGAAGATCGCGACGGCCGCGCGTCGGAGGCCGGTGCTGCGATGCAGCGTCCGACCGGTGAACGCCGAGCAGAAGTAGAGCCAGGCACCGACGGTCGCCAGGCCAACAACGAGGCCGACGACGTAGAACGCGGTTTTGAGCCCTGGGTCGGGCACGAGGAAGTAGCCCAGATACGAGAGCGCCCAGCCACCGCTGGTCAGGAGCAGCGCCGTCAGTCCTCGTCGCGTGCCAGACGCTTCGAGCTGCTGGACTCTGTGGATGCTCACGAAGCAGGCCAGTGTTGCCACAGTGAACACCAGGAGATAGCCCGCGTAGGTGAGGTCACCGGACAACTGAATGATCACTCGAAGACTCCGCCTGTTGTAGTGCTCACCGCCCGACGATCATGACACTATCGTTCCCGACAGTTCGAGCCACGTTCGGTCCCGAACGAGACGGCGGTGTCGTCGTCGACGACCGTCGCGTCGTCCTGGGCCGCGAACCCCTCGTGAACGCGGTCGTACGTGTCTTCCAGCCCCTCGACGATCACCTGCGTGTCGCTGACCACCGGCATGAAGTTCGTGTCTCCCTCCCAGCGGGGGACGACGTGGGTGTGGAGGTGGTCCTCGATCGAACCGCCTGCGGGTCCCCCACCGAGGTTCAGCCCGGCGTTGAAGGCGTCCGGGTCGAGCGACGCCTCCAGGGCGTCGAAGGTCCGCTGTTTCAGGCGAGCGTGTGCGAGCAACACCTCCTCCGGGAGGGCCCGGTAGTCCCCCGTGTGCTGGTAGGGGATGACCATGACGTGGCCCGGACTGTACGGCGCGTTGTTCAGCAACACGTAGGCGTGATCGTTGCGGGCGACGACTCTGTGCTCCCGGTCGTCGTCGCGCTCGGGCAGCGCACAGAACACGCAGTCGACATCCGGGTTCTTCTCCTCCCGTTCGACCCACTCGATCCGCCACGGCGCGAACACCTGCTCCATGGCCGTGGGTCGACCGCGAGACGGTAAATCGCTTTGCCACGAAACGATCCGTTCCAGTATTTAAATCTTGTTGCCGTTCACGGGTAGTCATCCATCGAAGCGGTACGAGGCTGCTCTATAAACAATCTAATCCCCTCTCGCCCCATGCAACACCGTATTCGACTCCTGTCTTGCGATAAACGGTCTAAACAGGCCCGAACTGTAGAGGGTTTTTATGCGTATCTCTCCCATCTGTCGAACCGGGATGGCAGTCACAGACACCGACACCCACATGTCGGAGCCGTGCTCGACGTGTGACCGAACGACGCCACACGACGTCTCCGTCCAGATACTGACCGAAAGCACCAAATCGAAGAACGCCGCGTTCTCGCGGGAACCGTATCGCGTCAGTGAGTGTCGAGTCTGTGGTACCACGACAGAGACGCGAATGAACAACGCCTGATACGGACGGTTGTCGCGATGTACCGGTGAGCGTCTCCCCCGTCCCAACGCGCACCGGTACGCAACGACAACTTTCCGTATGATACGGTCATCCCGGCACCACCCACCACCCACGCCACCTTCTGTGCGCTCACCGTCGAGCGCCAGTACACTCGACAGCGAGCCACCGAGAGCGCCGTCAGTCGAGCCGCGTCGTCACTTCACAGCCGTCATCTGTCACGATGACGGTGTGTTCTTTCTGACTGACCAGTTCACCCTCGGCTTCCTGGAGGACTGGGTAGCCGTGAACGATGTCTTGCTGTTTCAGGCGACGGAGCGCCATTCCCGGACGGGACACGTCGAGCCACCGGGCCGCGAACGGCAGGGTCTTGAACTCCTCGGTGATCTGGTTCAGCGCCTGTCGGGCCTCGCGGTTGCGGACCGACCCCTCCCGTTCCAGCGAGAAAATCTCCTCCGTCGCGCCCTCGTTTACCTTCCCCGTCCCGGTCGTGGCGAACGGCTCGATCGCGACGACCTGTCCCACCTCCAGGGTCGCACCGCCGGGAATCGACCGATTGGGGACGTTCGGCTCGGTGTGTTGCTCCCAGTGGCCCAGCCCGTGGCCCGTCAGGTTGACCACCGGATTGTAGCCGTACCCCTCGATGACGTCCTCGATGACGGCACCGATTTCGCCGGTCTGGACGCCGGCCTCGACGGTGTCCAGTGCCGCGTCGAGGGCCTCGTCGGCGGCGGTCTTCAGCTCCTCGTTGCCCGAGAGATCGACCGTGACGGCCGTGTCGGCCAGCCACCCGTCGATGTGGACGCCGATGTCCAGTTTCACCATCTGCTCGCCGACGGTGCGGTCGTCGTCCGGTCCGGCGGCTCCGTGGGCG
>Ga0207754_100330_pt1 | contig 20369 bp, 19 predicted proteins | sample A23E1SouthBayCA_FD_187728 | JGI IMG/M metagenome (GOLD analysis project Ga0207754, IMG submission 187728) | Aerobic enrichment media microbial communities from Eden Landing Ponds, California, USA - A23 E1 (SPAdes) | ecosystem: Environmental > Aquatic > Marine > Unclassified | place: Emeryville... | reverse complement strand
CACCGAAGGCGTACAGCATCGCTGGGAACAGCGGAAAGAGCGCGAAGACCGCGACGATCCGCCCCAATCGCATTCCGTGACCGCAGGTGACGCCGAGGAACGCGTTCTCCACGGCTCGACTGGCGTTTTTCGCCCGCGTCACGAGATCGGTCGTCCCGTCTCTGGCGATGCCGACGTACTTCTTCCGGGCGAACTGCTGGCGTCTGACCCGGAACTCGCCAGCAGCCTTCATCTGGCCAGCACTGGAGGCTGCCGTCTTGGCTTTGAGATAGGTACGCTCGACGTTCTCGGGGGTCATCGGCAGCGCGAACGTCACGTCGGCGAAGTTCTCGTCGAACTCGTGGAGCGACCAGTCGTTTCGATCCAGGTAGTCCGTGTGAGCCGAGAAGTCGAAGTCGTAGCCGTCGAACTCGTTGAACTCCGTGTTGCAGAAACGGAAGTAGTCGAGGAGCTGTCGGTGGTCGCTCTCGGTGGTTGCACGCAACGACACGGAGCCCAGACTCGCGTTCGTCAGATCGTAACGAACCCAGCCTCCCTCTGGCTGACGGATCTCTCCGTCCTTGATGATCGCGCGGGTGAAGTCGACGTAGCTTTCGTTCGTGATCGGAACGACGTGGAAGACGGCGCGATCGAACTTTGTACCACGGAAGGTGGTCTCGGCAGCGAAACGACTGTCGACGAACGATCCGGAGCTGAAGACGGCGTCCTCGAAACCCGCCCGCGCGCCGAAGGTCGCTCCGTCGAACGAGGCGTCCTCATCGAGGTGATTGTCGGCACCCCGAAACTCCGCTCCGCGAAATATGGCGACGCCGTCGAACGACACCTGCTCGAAGCTCACGTCGCCGTAAAACCGGGCCTCATCGAAGTCGACCTCGTCGGCGAACGTCGCAGCTTCGAAGGAAGCGTCGCCGTCGAAGCGGATACCTTCGAACGTCGCACGGCCGTTCACCGTGATACCGTCGAACAGCCCGTCTCGAAAGTGCGCGTCACAGGCGTTCAGTTCGTCGTCGAACACCGCTTGCGAGAACGTCGCGTCTTCTTCGAGTGAACGGGCACCGCCCTCGAACTCCGCTCCGCGAAACACCGCAGTGCCCTCGAAAGTGACCGACTCGAAGTCGACATCGCCACCGAAATCGACCTCGTCGAAGTCCGCTTCGCTCTGGAAGGTCGCACGGGTAAACGCCACGTCGCCGGTAAACGTCGTCTCTTCGAATCTGACACGGCCGGCGACGGATACGTCTGCAAAGTCTGCGTACGTAAACGCTGCCTGACGGAAGTCGACCTCCCCCTCGAAGGTCGCATCCTCGAAACTGGCATTGTCTCCGAGTTCGTTCGACGCACCACTGAACGAGGCGGTTTCGAACGAGACCGACTCCTCGAAGCTGGCCCGTTCGAAGTCCGCATCGTTGCCGAAGTGTGCTTCCTGTAGTGTAACGGGGCCAGTAAACGTCGATCCCGTCACGTCGAACTGGTCGTCGAACCGCGCTTCGAAGGCGTCTACGTCACCGCTCACGGTCGACCCGGACAGTGACAGATCGAACTCGAAGCGGGCTCCAGAGAGTTCGAGACCGCCGATGTCACAGTTCTCGAAGCTGATCGGCACGGTCACGTCGGCGTCGACGGCACTAACCGCCCCTTCGAACGTACAGTTCCTGAAGACGACCGGATGGTTGTTGTCGCTCTCGACCGTTCTGAAGTCGAGGTTTAGTGCCGGTAGCGTACAGTCAGAGATTACTTTCTCGGCCTGACTCCCGTGCTCGATCACCGAGAACAGAGCGTCGACGACTTCGTCGTCGCCGATATCGAGTGCCTCGCGCTCGTCGGGCGACCGTTCGAGGAGCGCTCTGGATTCCGATACCGCAGTCTCTGGCATGATCCATCGTGGTCAACTGACGAACAAAAAGCTACCCAATCTCCAGCCACCGAGCAGATCGTGTGTGCAAGTGCCCTCACCAGAACGACTGTGTCCGTGCGTACTCGCGCTCCTGCTGGAGGATGTCCCGGTAGAACTCGTCTTCGTCCTCGCGTAGTTTGTTGATGATGCGAGCGGCGTTGTGGGGGCCGACACCGCGCGCGGCCAGTGCGATCACCGCCTGCTTGCCGTGGCTCTGGACCAGCGACGCCGACCGGTAGGCCCGTTCGGTCATCTTCTCCTGTTCCTCGTCTTTGTCCGCGGCTCGCACCGCCGAGATCACCTCCTCGGCCCACGGATTGAGTGCGGCGATGCGCGTCGACCCACAGTCGGGGCAGTCGGGCTGGTCGCGGACGCGACCGACCTGCTGTTTGCGCCGCCAGTCCCGGCAGTGGAGACAGAACAGGAGCACTCGGTCGTTCTGAATGCGCTCCCTGACGGTCTGGATGACGCTGGCGTCGGCGTGTTCCGGCGAGAGCAGTTCCCGACCCGAGGAACGGCCGCCGAGGCCGATCGGCGTGCGGTCCCCGACGGTCTCGACGGCGATCGAGTCGGACTGAATCGCCGACAGGACCGTCTGGGTCGCTTCCACGGCCAGGTCCTCGTGGAACACCTCGCGGACGGCCTCGTCGTAGATCGGCGTGTCTTCGAGGGCGGCCAGCAGTCGGTCACGCCCGAACCGGCTCGATCCGGAGCCCTGCCAGCGCTTGAGCGTGCCGAACTTCGCCGCGACCTGTGCGAGCTTGAACTTCAGGGCGTCGGCGTTTTTCAGGCTCAGCTCGATGATGTGGCGGACGTGCTCGGGATCGGTCGTCTCCAGCACGTCGATCACGTCGCCGCCGCTGACGCCGCTTGGCAGTTCGAGTTCGATCCGGTAGGGATCGACCTCCATCGCGACGGTCGCGCCGGCTCGCTGGCCGACCAGCGACGAGAGCAGTCGGCCGAGCGTCTCGTTGACCTGGTGGCCCAGACAGGCGTTGACGACGACCTCGCGGCCGTGCATCTCGACGACGATCGTCTCGTCGTCGGGGATCGGAGCCTCGTGGTCTCGGAGCTGTTCGAGCCCGCTCTCGACGGTGGCCGGATCGCCCTCGTAGCGCCGCGTGAGGTCACGCGCCACGGCGTCGGCCCCAGCGCCGTCCTGGAGCTGTCTGCCGGCGACGCGTCGCAGTTCGCCGACCTCGCGGGCGACCGCCTGCGGGACCGGAATCTCCTGGCCGACCCACGACGGCACCTCGCCGGCCGGGTCCTCGATCGGCGAGACCGTGACGACTTCCTCGTCCTCGTCGACGTTCGTGATCCGCCACATCTCCCCGCGCTGGATGAACACCTCGCCGGGGTTCGCGAAGTTGACGACGAACTGCTCGTCGAGGGTGCCGATCTGATCGCCCGAGGCCACGTCTTCGACGTCGTAGGTCGCCTCGTCGGGGATCATCGAGAGGTTCTGATAGAAGTACTGCCAGGTCCCCCGTCGCTTCTCCAGTCGATCGTGGTCCTCGTCGATCCAGATGACGCGGTTCTCGCCGAGTTCGCGAACCACCTCCCGGAACTCGTCGACGGTCAGATCCCGGAAGGGATAGGCCCGCGTGACGATCTCGTAGGCTTCCATGGCGCGGATCTCGCCGACGTCCATGACGATGCCGGGCACCTGATTGGCCACGGTGTCGAGGCTGCCGTCGTGGATCTCGGCGGGCTCGACCTCGCCGTCGAGAGCCTGTCGCGTGATCGCCAGCGCCTCCAGCGTGTCGTCGGGGTGGGTGGTGACGACGGTGCCCGAGGACAGCAGGTCCCGGCGGTGGCCTGCCCGGCCGACGCGCTGGAGGAGGCGAGCGACCTGTCGGGGACTGCCGTACTGGACCACGTGGTCGACGTGGCCGACGTCGATCCCGAGCTCCATAGACGAGGTACAGAGCAAGGCGTCGAGATCCCCCTCTTTGAATCGGTCTTCCACGTCGATCCGCGTCTCCTTGGCCAGTGAGCCGTGGTGGACCCCGAGGTTCGTGCCGAGTTCTTTGAACCGCGAGCCCAGCGCCTCTGCCGTCTGGCGCGTGTTGACGAACACCAAAACAGAGTCGTGGGCCGCGATCAGTTCGTCGATCCGGCGGACGTGGCTGGCGACCTCGGGGTCGGTGACGAGTTCGCTGGCCAGTCGCTCGTCGGCGTCGGTGACTGTCGGCCGGACCACAGACACGTCCAGACGGCTCCCGATGTCGACCTCGACGATCCGACAGCCACGGTCGCCGGTGAGAAAGCGCCCGACGGCCTCGGGATCGCCGACGGTCGCCGAGAGCCCGATCCGCTGGACGGGGCCCGACACCTCGCGCAGCCGTTCCAGCCCGACGGTCAGCTGTGCGCCGCGCTTGGCGGCCGCGAGCTCGTGGACCTCGTCGACGACGACGTGCTCGACGGCTTCCAGTGCGGTCCGGAGCTTCGATCCGGTCAACATCGCCTGGAGCGTCTCCGGCGTCGTCACGAGCACGTCGGGCGGATCGTCTGCCTGCTGCTGGCGCTGGTAGTCGGTCGTGTCGCCGTGGCGCACGTCGATTTCGAGGTCGAGCGTGTCGCCCCACCAGTCGAGTCGCTCGCGCATGTCGCGGTTCAGCGCCCGGAGCGGCGTGATGTACAGCGCCCCGATGCCGAAGCGGTCCTCGTCGGCCAGCGCGTCGAAGACGGGGAGCATGGCCGTCTCCGTCTTCCCGGTCCCCGTCGGCGCGACGACGAGCGCGTCGTGGCCCGCCGCCAGCGGCGGAATCGCCTTTCGCTGGGGCTCCGTCGGCGTCGTAAAGCCCCGCTCGGACAGCGCCGAACGGACCGACCCGCCGAGTGCAGTGAACGCGTCAGCGCCCGTCTCACTCATCGCCACTGCTAACGGCTGGACGAGGTTAAAGATGCGGACAGTACCGGTCCGCAGCGGCCAGGGATCGGATGCGGACCGCTCAGTCGTCCGACGCGGCCGACACTTCGCCGGTGGTGCTTTCGGCGTCGGTGTCGAACTGGTTGACGAGTTCCTTCAGGTCACTCGCCTGACTCGACAGCGACTGGATGCTGCTCGTGACTTCCGAGATCGACGCGGCCTGTTCCTCGGCCGACGCCGCGACGTTCTCCGACTCGGAAGAGGTCTCCTCGCTGATCGAGCCGACCTCCTCGGCCATCGAGACGACCTCCTCCATGGAGGCCGCCTGTTCGTCGGTCGCGTCACTGATCGCCTGGATCCCGGAGTTGGCGTCTTCGACCTGCGTGACGATCTCCGAGAGGGCCTCCGTGGCGTTTTCGACGGTCTCCTTGCCGTTGTCGACGCGGTCGCCCATCTCGCGGATGTCGTCGACGGTGTCGTCCGTCCGGGACTGGATGCTCTCGATCAGCGACGCGATGTCGTTGGTCGCGTCCTGAGTCTCCTCGGCCAGTGCCTTGATCTCGCGGGCCACGACCGCGAACCCTTCGCCGGCTTCGCCGGCTCGGTTGGCCTCGATGGAGGCGTTCAGCGCCAGCATATTCGTCTGGTCGGCGATGTCGTCGATCAGCGTGACGACCTCGCCGATCCGCTCCATCTCCGAGGCGAGGGACTCGACCTGCTCGACGGCCTCGGTCGCCGTCTCGTCGATCGCTTCGATCTCGTCTGCGGCCAGCTGGCCGTATTCGCGTCCCTCAGCGCCGGTTTCGGCGGCGCGCTGGGACTTCGAGGCGACCTCGTCGGTCGAGGACGTGATCTCCTCGACGGTCGCCGAGAGATCCGTCATCTCGCCGCTGACCTGCTGAATGTGGTCGTTCTGGCGGTCTGCGCCCTCCGCGATCTGCTGGACGGATCGGCTGACTTGTTCGCTCGCAGACTTGACCTCCTGTGCGCTCGCGGAGATCGACTCCGTCGAGGAGTCGACGGTGCCGGCGAACTCCTCGATGCGGACGACGGTCCGTTCGAGCTCCGAGACCATCTCGTTGAAGCTCTCCGCGATGTCGACCATCGCGTCGTAGTCGCTGTCGGTGTCCATCCGCTGGGTGAGGTCGCCGGCCGCAGCACTGTCCATCACGTCGCTGAACTGCTCGGCCTTCGCTTCGAGGGCGGTCGCCATCGACTCGGCCTCTGCCTGCGCGGACTCTGCCTCGTCTTTGGCCTCCTCGATGTTGGCGATCAGCTCCTGGATGTCGCCGCTCATCTTCTCCAGTGCCGCGCCGAACTCGCCGGGGATCTCCTCGTCGAGCGCGGGGTCGTCGAACCGCTTCTCTGAGATCGCGTCGGCCTGATCGGCGGCGGTCGTCAGGTACGACTGCATCGCGGCGAAGGCGTCGTACAGCTGGCCCATCTCGTCGATGCGATCGGTCTCGGGGATCGAACTGTTGATGTCGCCCGCAGCGATGTCCTCCGCGCTCTCGGCCACGTGGGCGAGCGAACGGGCGGTCCCCCGGCCGATCGTCGCACCCACGACGAACAGCGCGCCGACCGCAAGCGCCAGGAGGAGCCCGATGTTCTCGGAGACGGCCGACTGGAGCGCGAACGCGCGGTTCGCGGGCACGTGGTAGAGGAGAACCCACTCCGTGCCGGTGATCGGCGTGTACGCCATGACGTACTGTCCCTCGTCCATGCCGGTTCGAGCCGAGACCTGTTCGTATCCGGTTTCACCGCCGAGTGCCGACTCGACGGCCGTCTCCGTCGAGCCGTCAGTCGTCTCGTACTGTTCGAGGAGCGATCCCTTTCGGTTGTCCAGGACGATCCGGCCGTCCTGGCTGACGACCTTCACGTCGCCGGTGGCGAACGGCGAGGTGAACCCGTGGGACCGCGCTTCGAGCGACGCGGTCAGCACCACGTACTGGTCGTTTCCGGGCACCGGCTGGACGAACGCGATGACCGGCTCGCTGCCGCTCTCGTACGGCTCGGAGGTCGAGGTCGGCCCCGTGGCGACGATCGCGCCGCTGCCGTCGGTCCACGGTGCTTCGACGGCGCTCAACGACGTGCCCTGGAGGCCGTCGTCGGTGCTCGCGACGACGGACCCCTCCGCGGCGTCGACGTAGTGGAGCGAGCGAACGTCACCGGGGAGCCCGATGAGCTTCTGTTCGAGCCATCGCTGGTTGTCGGCTGCGCTCGCCCCAGACCGGTCCGACAGCGAGTCGGCGAGGAACGACGCCGTCGACTGCTTGGTCGAGGACCACTCGGAGATCGACGCGGCCTGTGACTCGGCGACGCCGCGGATCTGGTCTTCAGTCTGGCTCTCGACGAGCGACTCGGTCTCCAGAATGACGAGCCCCCCACCGGCCGCGAGGACGAGGACGACGCCGAGCAACAGGACGCCGAACTTCGCGGCGTATCGTCGTCTGATCACGTCGGGGAGAGACCGCTCGATCGAGCTGACGAGCCGCTTGCTTCCCCAGCTCATTGTTGGCCCCCCGATTCGAAGAAACTCCGCTGGAGCAGTTCGAGGGACTCGACGACGCCGCCGTCGATCCGCTGGATGAGGTACGAACTCAGCGGTTCGAGATTCTCGGTCAGGTCGACGCCGCCCGACGCCCCCTGATAGTTCAGTTCGCGTCCCGCGTCCGTCAGCGAGCGCACTTTGTCGAAGTCACCGACAGAGACGGTGTGGCCCGTCCCCCCAGAGACCGACCGGATCGTGTCGGCGATCGCAGGGCCGGTCGTCTCGCCCGCCTGCTGTGCGGCGGCAGCCATCAGGAACATCGCGTCGTAGCCGTTGGCGGCGAACGCTTCGAGCGAATCGATATCCGAGAGCCGGCGCAACAGATCGAAGTACGCGTCCGTCCGGGACGAGGACAGCGACGCGCTGTAGAACCCCTCGTAGTACGACGGAACGTCGCCGCCGAACATGCCCGCGGAGAACACCCACGGAACGTCTTCGTCTCGCTGGCTGTACGCGTCGAGAATGTTCCGTTCCTGTCCCGAGACGCTCGTGAATGCGACCGCGTCCGGGTCGTTCTCGAAGACGGCATCGAGCGTCCCGTCGAACGAATCGGCCGCGGAGTCGTAGCGCACGTCGGCGACGATCTCGGCGTCGAGCAGCGACCGCTGTGCCGCCGCGAGCCCGGCACCGAACGAGTTGTCGATGCTCAACAGCGCGACGGAGTCGGCACCGATATACAGCGAGTCGTCGACGACCTTCGCCATCGCCGCCGCCTGAAGCCCGTCACTGGGGACGGTCCGCCCGAAGTACTTCCGATCGTCGGCCCGCCCGGCCGTCGTCAGTTGCGGTGCCGTACTGGCCGGACTGACCTCCATGATCTCGTCGTCGGCGACTTCCTGTGAGAGCGCGATCGACACGTCACTGACGAGTCCGCCGACGAGTCCGACGCCGCCGCTCTCGGCGAACTCGCGGTATCCCTCGACCGCGGTCTCGACGGTCGCCTCGCTGTCGATCGCCGTCAGTTCGATCTCGCGTCCGTTGATGCCACCTGCAGCGTTGATGTCTCGAACCGCCTGTTCGGTCGCTCGCTTACCGTGTGTCCCCACCTGTTCGAGTGGTCCACTGAGAGGATACACAGCCCCGAACGAGACGGTCTGTTCACTGCCACTGAGAGTGCCCAAACAGCCCGAAGAGAGGCCAACCGCCGCGGTACCGGCGGTCGCTTTGAGAACGTTGCGTCTAGTACGCATGGTCGAAAGGAAGCTAGTTTTGCTATAAAGGCGTTCCCCAGATATTATCAAATGTGAAATACTGGTGGGAAGATGGGTGAATGTATCCGGAATTCTCCCAGAAATTTATACGACTGCTGTCTATCTAAAGGCCGTCGGGTACACAGTAATCGCTCCCGGGCGGGACGCCAGCCATATGTTCGCGCTCGCCCGAACGACTGTATGAACGCTCGCGTCCTCTATCTCGTCTCGTTGACGGCGTTCGGCGTCGTCTCGGTCGTCGACACTGTACTCGCCGCATCCACCGGTCTCACGACGATCGACTGGATCACCGGTGGCGTCGGCGCGCTGGTCCTGCTCACCGCTCTGGCGGGGTTCTCGAATCCCGAGGAATCCGGTGCGCCGACCGAGAGCGGGCCGCTGCTGTGGGTCGTCGTGGTCGGTGCGTCGCTGTTCGTCCTCACGACGATCGCGACGTGGTTCTAGACCGGGTGGACCACTTCCCGACAGCCCGGACACTCGGCGTAGGACTCTCGCCCGGCGTCGGTCTCGTACTCGATGATGACCAGCCCGAGCGGGATTTCGGTCTCGCAGTCCGGACAGCGCCCCAGCGTGTGGTCCGACGATACCGCGCCCATGGTGGACAGCCCGGTGCTACCCACCTTGTTATACGCCCGCTACTGGCCGGTACGGTCGGACTACGGCCTTCAAATCGATCGGTACCGACCGAGACGCGTGCCGTCGAGGAGGTAGGCCTCTCCGTCGGCCAGTCCCGCCGGGAGGAACGGGGAGAGAAACTCCTGGCCGGCGACGTTGACCCACGTGCCTCCGGAGCGGTCGTTGAACGCCGGGCACACGACGAGGTCGGCGTCGATACCCAGTGCGCCGTCGAACTGGCTCTCGAACGGCGCGGGATCGACGCGTCCGCGGAGCCACGCGCGCTCGACCCGCCGGCCGCCGACCTCGTCTTCGAGACGGACGACCGGGTGTTCGTGGCCGACACAGACCACGTCGGCCCCGAGCACTGCTCGGCTCGGCCAGGTGTGGCCGTGTGCGAACCCGACCGAACCGATCCTGACGCCGTCGCTGGGTGTGACCGTCACCGGCGTCGCCGCGTCCGCACAGAGCTCGTCGATCCCGCCGTCGTGGTTCCCGCGAACGACGGTCACCGGGACCTCGACCGCGTCGAGGAGCGCCGTCACCTCCTCGCGTTCGGCCCCCGCCGGATCGCCGATCGAGTGAACGAGATCGCCGAGGACGACCAGTCTGTCGGGGGCAGTTTCGGCGAGCAGATCGAGGAGCCGGTCACGTCGCACGTCGGCGTCGCTCGCCAGTTCGACGCCCTCGCGGCGCAGCCCCCGCTCGATACCGGCGTGGTAGTCCGCGACGACGAGACAGCGCTCCTCGCCGGTGGCTGCGACCGCAGCTGGGCGGTCTGGAACCGGTTCGACGCCCATCAGATCGGTTTCAACAGGCCGTCGTCGGGCTCGTAGCAGCGCCCGCCCATCAGCGCGTCCTGGATGGCGTCCTCGACGGCGTCGGGATCGCCGCCGGTCCGATCGACGACGGCGTCGACGACCGCCGTCCGGGCTGCGCCGTCCCCGTCGTCCAGATCGTCCATCACGTCCATCACCGCGTCTTCGAGATCCACGTCGGCCGCGTCGTCCTCGTCGGGCGAGTCGGCGCTTCGGGCGGCCTCGGCTTCGCCCTCGATCGGATCGGCGTCGGACGACGGCTCCGCGTCGGCTGCCGTGGCGCTGTCGGCGTCGGCGGCCTCGGGATCGGGCGTGTCGATGTCGGCCGCTCCGGGCTCGTCGACCTCGGTCCCGCTCTGGAACTCCGTGCCGTACTCGGACTCGATCTCCTCGCGTTCGCTGTCGTCGAGTTCGAACTCGGGATCGAACTCCCCGAGGTCGTCGTCCGTCGAGTCCGTCTCCGCCGCCGTGGACGGATCGGTGGCCGTCCCGCGGTCTGACGCTGACTCGTCGGTGGGCTCGTCGCTCGTCGCGTCGATCTCGTCCGGCGACGGTTCTGTCGTCTCGTCCGGGGACACCGTTTCGTCCGGCGACGCTTCTACCGTCTCGCCTGGGGACGCTTCCACTGTCTCGTCCGTCGAGTCGGCTCCGGACGGTTCTTCCTCGGCCACGTCGCCGACGCTCTCGGTCGTCTCGCCCGCAGACTCGTCGTCGGTCGAGGGGGCGTCCGAACCGCTCAGCTGCTGACCCGTCGTAGCTTCCGCGGTTCCCGCACGCTGGTCGTCGACCGTCTCGTCCGGTCGGTCTGTGTCGACCGGTTCCTCGGCGGCCGTCTCAGCCGCTTCGTCGTCGGCCGGGAGTTCGATCGGTCGCTCGACGAGCCCGGCGAGTCGGTCGTCGCTGCCCCGTCCCGGTCGGAGGCTCACTGGTTCGACCTCGTCTCGCTGGCCGGCGACGACGCGGGCGGCGTCGGTCGCGAGGTCCCGCACTGCCGCGAGGTAGTCGCCGGTCGTTCCGTACCGTTCCAGTGCGATCGGGATGCCAGCGGCCACTCCCTCGTCGACGCCGTGGTCGACGAGCGCCGCCCGCAGGTCGTCGCCGGTCAGGTCGGCGTGTTTGCCCTCCGCGGCGCGTGCCACGCGGTCGATCGTCTGCTCGGCCGTCTGGACGACCCAGCGGTCCCGCGTCGCCGCGTCGACCTCGCTGATCGACTCGGGCCGGACGGAGGTGTACACCTGATCGCTGTCGTCGGGCTGGTAGGTCCGAGCCTTGCCCGTGACCGCCACGAACGTCGGCGGGTCGGCACTCTCCAGGAAGGCCAGCGCCTCGGGCTGGTACTGGCCGGCGTAGACGACGAACGGACCTGACGGGTCGACGACGCGGGCCCGGAGGTAGTCCTCGCTGACCGTCTCGACCTCGGTCAGCACGCCCACCAGAAACACTCTGTTCACGCGTGCGCCCGTCGGCGTGACGACGTAGTTGGGCGCACGCTCTTCGTCGCTCTCGGAGTACGAGAAGTCCGCGTCGTCGAACTCGGCGGCAAAGAGGCGATAGGCGACCTCGCGCCGGCCCGCGCCGCCCTGGTCCTCGTCGGTGCTCATGGCTCGACCTCCGCGAGCAGCGTCCGAGCACGCTCTGCCGGGTCGTCGTCGCTCTCCTCGAAGCTGGTCGCGTCGAGGTTCGCACCGTACTCGTCGACCGACAGCGAGCCACGGACGACGTACTCCAGGCCGACGATGCGGTCGGCGATCCGCTCGGCGACGACCTCCTTGTCCATCGCGTCGCGCGCGTGCTCGGTCGCGTCCGCGAGGTCACCCCCGTACACCTCGGCGGTCAGTTCGTCGTCGAGCACGACCGTCACGGTGGCGCTGCCGTCGTCGAGGATCGCCTTCGTCCGCAGGTCGTCGACGGCGTCGACCGTGCCGTGGCTCCGGCACTGGCCGTTCTGGACGACGCGGCCACACTCCGGACACCGCTCGATCAGTCCGGAGCCGTCCCGGACTTCGATGATGTTGCCGGTCAGTTCGACGTCGAAGAGTCCGCCGGAGTCGACGGCCTCGCGAATCGGCATCTGCTGTGCGTTCTCGGTCGCCGAGACCGCCCGGTCCAGCGGCGTTACCGTCGAGAACTCCGAGACGTTGATCGACGGCGCGCCCCGGAACTCCCGGACGAACACGTCTTCGATGCGGATCGACGCGCCGGCTTCGATCTCGGCGTGTGGGTCCCAGTCGGTAAAGGGTAGCCGGGTGCTCTCGTCGCCGAAGACGCCGCTGAGGATGTCGGTCTCGCCGTTGCGGCCGTCGATCGTCTTCTCCTCGACCTCCAGGACCTGCACCTCGACGTTGATCCCGCGGTCGCCCGGCGCGAGCGTCGCGAGTTCGGCGTCGCCGCCGATCTCGTAGGGCACGTCCAGCGGGTCGTCGGATCGCTCGATGCTCGTGCTCTCGCCGAGGTTCAGCTCGGGTCGGCCGTCCCACTCGCGGACACCCGCGTTGCCCGCGGTGATCGTGTCGCCGGCAGCTAGTCCGAAGTCCTCCCAGGCCGTGTACGAGATCGTCCCGGTCTCGTCGGCGAGTTCGCCCTCGAAGATCACCTGTTCGTCGCCCTGGTACTGGATCGACCGCTGACCGACGGTCAGCACTCGGGCCGTGACGGTGACGTTCGAGTCGCTCGCCGAAATGTCGGCGATGTCTTTGCTCGATGGCGTCGTCCCGCCCTCGCTGCCGTCCCCGTACTTGCGTCTGAGGCTCTGCTTTGCCTCGTCCATCGGGACGGAGTAGTTCACGAGATTCGCCAGATCCTCTTTGACCTCCTCTTTGTCGACACCGAGGTCGGAGGCGAGTTCCTCGGCATGCTCGTCGAGTGTCATCGGGCCGTGGTTCGGCGGCGGCGATGAAAAGCGTTCGGTGGTGCGCCGACACCGCAACCGAGCGGAGGCGAGCGATTACCCATCTACCAGTTGACGTATGGCCGGCACATTTTTATTCGAGATAATGGTACTTCACGCGTATGCCACAGTGCGGGGTCACACTGCCGGCCGTCCGTCCGTTACGAATCTCGGGACGGGGTCACGAGTCTCTCGAAACGGTGAGAGCCGATAGTATCACGGGCGACAGCTCGGTGCGCCGACAGCGATCGAGCGCGGGACTGGTCGGCCCGCGTTCGCTCGGTGACGGACGCGAACTGCAGCGCCAGCGGGGTCGATGACATGGGCGGCGCATTCGGCAAGAAACCCTCGGACGCACACGTCGTCTGGACGAACAGGGACGGCGAGGGAGAGGGCAAGAAGAAGTTCGACTTCGAGTATCTGGAGCTGTGGGCCGCACACTTCGGCGTCGACTACGAGACCCGAACGCGGGTCGATCACGAGCGATCGGATCAGCCACGCGAGCAACACGTCGTGATCTTCGAGTGGGAAGCGCTCGAAGCGGAGACGATGGAGCTGGGGGACACGGAGTGGACGATGGGTCGCCAGCGAACGCCGCGCACCTTTATCGAAATCGATAGCCACGGCGAGGGCCGGATCAAGAGCTGGTCGTCCGAGATCGTCGTCGACGTTCGCGAACTCTGGCTCGACGGGCCGGCGGTCAGGCTCCGGACGAGCGCCCACGGCAAGAAGGCCATCGACGCCCGGAAGCTACTGGCCGACGGCAAGCGCGAGTCCGAGGCATAGCGTTTCGTAACCGGTTTTTGCGCCAGTTCCCTCCTGGCGACCATGCACGTGGTCGTCAACGCCGCCATGAGCGCCGACGGGAAGCTGTCGACGCGCCGTCGCGAACAGATCGAGATCTCGGGAACGCGGGACTTCGACCGGGTCGACGAGTTGCGCGCCGAGAGCGACGCGGTCATGGTCGGCGTCGGGACGGTGCTGGCCGACGATCCGTCGCTCACGCTCGACGACCCCGAGCGCCAGCGGGCCCGCGAGGAACGTGGCGAGCCCGCCAATCCCGCGCGAGTCGTCGCCGACTCACAGGTCAGGACCCCGCCGGACGCGCGCGTCCTCGACGAGGCGGCACTCACCTACCTGCTGGTCAGCCAGGCGGCACCGACGGACTTCGTCACGCAGATGGAGGAAGCGGGCGCGACGGTCATCGCAGCCGGCGAGGACCGCGTCGATCTGGTCACCGCACTCGCCAAGCTGGAGGGCGACGGCATCGACCAGCTGATGGTCGAGGGCGGGGGCGAGCTGATCTTCTCGCTGTTCGAGGCGGGACTGGTCGACGAGCTCTCGGTGTTCGTCGGCTCGACGGTGATCGGCGGACGGGACGCCCCGACGCTGGCAGACGGCGAGGGATTCGTCGACGAGTTTCCGGCGCTCTCGCTCGACGGCGTCGAGCGGGTAGACGACGGCGTCCTCCTCTCGTGGACGGTCACCGACGCGGCGTGAGCGTGTCGATGGACCGTTATCTTACAGCCGACAGTACGGGAGCCGTCGGCTCGGACAGAGAGATCGCAGTCAGTGGTCGTGGCCGGTCAGCTCGGAGAACGTCGCGCCGAAGCGCTCTTCGAACAGCTCCATCGCCGTCTCGTTGACGGACGCGATCTCGGCGTCGGGTTCGCCCTGCCCGTGGTGGACGGCACCGTGAATCCGCTGGGCCATGCCGAACATCGCGATGTCGCCGACGACTTCCGGATCGGACTCCTCGCCTTCTCGGAGCATGTCCACGAGCGCGGTCGGGACGGTCAGTTCGTCGCGTTCTTCGCCGGCTTCGAGTGTCACGGTGACAGTGTCGTCTGTCATGACTGCTCGTTGGCCGCCGCTACGTAAAGGGACTGCGGGTCGGCGAGCACAGCGCGAGAACGCGAGTTTCTGGCTCCTCAATCGTCTGCCTGCGGGGCCGTCTCGGTGGCCTGGGACGCTTCGGGGAGCGATTCGAGGTACTCGTCGGCGTCGAGAGCGGCCTTACAGCCCATCCCCGCGGCGGTGACGGCCTGCTGGTAGTGGTGGTCGACCACGTCGCCGGCACCGAACAGCCCCTCGACGGCGGTGGCGGTCTCGCCGTCGCCGACGCCGCCCTCGGTCTGGAGGTACCCGGCCTCGTCCAGTTCGACGCCGGTGTCTTCGAGGTAGCCGGTGTTGGGCGTGTGGCCGATCGCGAGGAAGACCGCGCCCACGTCGAAGTCGAACTGCTCGGTGTCGGGATCGTCGAGCGCCTCCGAGGGGTATCCCTCGTCGTTGCGGGCCAGCGTGACGTGGTCGACGCCGTCTTCGGCCGAGCCGTGGATCTCCAGGAGTTCCGTGTTGCGCATGATCTCGATGTCGCCGCTCTCGACCTGGTCCTGGACGCGGTCGATCCAGTAGTCCTCCGCGCGGAACTCCTCGCGGCGGTGTGCGAGGTAGACGGTGTCCGCGAACTTCGTCAGGAAGGTGGCCTCCTCCATGGCGGCGTCGCCGCCGCCGACCACGAGCATGTCCTCGTCGCGGAAGAACGCCCCGTCACAGGTCGCACAGGTCGAGACGCCGTAGCCCATCAGTTCGTCCTCGCCGGGGACGCCGAGCGTGCGCGCGCTCGCTCCGGAGGCGGCGATGACGGCGTCGGCGGTGTAGGCGTCGCCGTTGGCGAGTTCGACACGGAACGGGCGATCGGTCGCGTCGACGTTCTCAACGATTCCGTGATCGAGTTCGGCACCGAACTGCTGGGCCTGCTCTTTCATGTCGTTGACCAGGTCGGGGCCGCTGATCCCCTCCGGGAAGCCCGGGTAGTTCGCAACGTCCGTGGTGAGCGTGAGCTGTCCGCCGGGTTCGTCCCCCTCGAAGACGAGGGGATCGTTGTTCGAGCGGGCGGCGTAGATGGCGGCGGTGAGCCCCGCGATACCCGTCCCAGCGATGATGAGCCTCCGGTGTTCGACGACGTCTTCGGTCATTACTTACCTTACTTCGTGACGGGATTTGTAGGTTGCGCTGTCGTGTCTGGCCCGCGCCCATCGGACGAAACCGCTTAGCCACTCGACGGTCTGTACCGGGTATGGCTGCGGAGCTACGGGAGAAGACCGATCGATACGAGGGACTGCTCGCAGAGGCCGTCTCGGCGGCCGAGATCGCGCCACCAGAGGGGACGCCGATGCACGACGCGGCCGTCGAGTGCGCGGAGATGGCGGCGTCGTATCTCGAAGACGGCCGACACTTCCGGGCGGACGACGACCCGGTCAACGCGCTGGCGTCGTTCTCCTACGGCCACGCGTGGCTCGACGCCGGGGCGCGAATCGGGCTGTTCGACGTGCCGACCGAGGGCCACCTCTTTACCGTCTAGGCGGTCACTACCGGGTTGCCACCGCGGGAAAGCGACCGCTCGAACTACCGTCTCCTGTCGACGTTCTACACACCCATGACAACTGACAGCACGGCGCAGTCTTGCGAATTGCCGTTTCCGCTACCGGAAGCTTTATATACTTTTCTAACTAACTACTTGTTAAGAAGGTCGCAGCCTGTTTTTTAAGGTTTGTGTCCTCAGCAAGCGAGGCATCCACTATGAGCGAGATATATACCCGAACCAACAGCGGCGAACAGCAGACCAGCGCAGAGATCGAGCGAGAGGAGGCGGACGTCGACGAGGACGTCTGTCCCGAGTGTGGCGGCCACACGCAACTCGACTCCGAACACGGCGAGACCGTCTGTGAGGAGTGCGGACTGGTCGTCGAGGAAGACGAGATCGACCACGGTCCCGAGTGGCGCGCGTTCGACGCCAGCGAGAAAGACAGCAAGTCCCGCGTCGGCGCGCCGACGACAAAGATGATGCACGACAAGGGGCTGTCGACCAACATCGGTTGGCAGGACAAGGACGCATACGGCAACTCCCTGTCGAGTTCCCAGCGCCAGAAGATGCAGCGCCTGCGTACCTGGAACGAGCGGTTCCGCACCCGCGACTCCAAAGAACGCAACCTCAAGCAGGCGCTTGGCGAGATCGACCGCATGGCCTCGGCGCTCGGACTCCCCAAGAACGTCCGAGAGACTGCAAGCGTCATCTATCGCCGCGCGCTCGACGAGGACCTGCTGCCCGGTCGCTCCATCGAGGGCGTCGCCACGTCGGCGCTGTACGCCGCCGCCCGTCAGGCGAACAACCCCCGGTCACTCGACGAGATGACCCACGTCTCCCGCGTCGAACGGATGGAGCTCACCCGGACCTACCGCTACATCATCCGGGAACTGGGCCTGGAAGTCGCCCCGGCCAAGCCCGAGAGTTACGTCCCGCGCTTTTGCAGCGAGCTGTCGCTGTCGGACGAGACCGAACGGCGCGCACGCGAGCTGATCGAAGCCGCTCGTGACGGTGGCATCCTCAGCGGGAAGTCGCCGGTCGGAATCGCGGCCGCGGCCGTGTACGCAGCGGCCCTGCTGACCAACGAGAAGGTCACACAGAGCGAGGTCAGCGGCGTCGCAGACATCTCAGAGGTCACGATCCGCAACCGCTACAAGGAACTGCTCGACGTCGACGGCCTCCCGGCGTAACTCCCCGCTCGTCGAGTCGGCTGCGCTCGCTGCTGGAACACGAACCTTTTTCGGCGTCCATTGCGTGTTATTCACAACCATGGAGGAGGCCTACGTTCGACTGCTCTGTCCCGAGTGCAACAAAGACTGGGAGTCGACGCCGACCGCGCTCCCGAAACACGACGCCACGTACCACTGTCCGAACTGTCACGCCAGTCGGCGACTCGCGGAGTACACCAGAACCGACAGAGACCTGGAGACGCTGAAGGGACTACAGTAGCTACGGCCCGGCCGGCGACTGCGCGCCGCAGGCTTCACATCGCAGCACCGTCGCGCCCTGCTCGTCCTTGAGCTTCGTATCGGGGAGCCCGCACTCCGGGCACAGCACGTAGGCGTCGGCGTAGGCGTCGAGCGCGTCGGAGATGCGTCGCTCCCGGAACTCACCAGTGAGCCTGGCCCGGCCACTCTCGTCGATGTGGCCGCTCGTCCCGACCTCGTTCTGGAGGAACTGCATCACGTGTTCGTCCGTTCGCGAGAGCCGGTCACAGACCGACTGGAAGTTCTCGAACACGGTCGCGTTCCCCTCCTGGCGAAGGTCCGGATCGGGAATTTCGAACCGTTCGCCGTCGCCCTCGATCTCCGGTGTCTCCTCGACCGCCTGGTCGAGCATCTCGTCGTAGTCCATACTGTCCCCCAGTACAGCCGCGACCAAAAATCTTTCACGCTTCACCTGAACAGAGCGTAGACAGTGACTACACCGCGTTCAAGAGGCAGTAGACACCGCATTCGTTCCGACGAGACCAGCGTATAATCCGTCTACTTCGGGACCGTAATTGAGAGGCGTGTGTTAACCACACTCAGAGTAGTACTATAACCCTTCGGTTTCTAGGTGTGGGTGACTATGAAGAAGCAGGAACTCATCCATCTCCACGGCCTGCTTGCACAGGTACAGAACCACTACGAGCAAGAGACAGGGGACACAGTCGAACACGACAAGTACGTCGATCTCGGTGTCCAGCCGACCTCGATTCACAAGTCGAAGACGGACCACAAGGCCGCTGTATTTGCCCTCGCGAAGGGAATCACGTCCGAGATGAACGCCGAAGAGAAAGAACCTGTTTCTGCTGCTGCCGACTGAACTTCGCTCTCAGTCACCAGTCGCTGTCATCTACAAAATCGACGGACAGTACCGTGTCGCGTGAGAAACGCCGACGTTATTCGTTCATTAACTCGTCGAACTCGGGTAACACGTCGTCCGAATCCGACTCCGTTCCCGCGTCCGTCTCGCCAGTGTCGGACCCAGCGCCGTCGCCCTCGTCGTCGATCGTTTCCGCTGGGTCCTCGGCGTCGGAGTCGTCCGTCTCCTCGATCGCTTCGATCTGTAGCACTTCCAGCGGGATGTTCTCGAGGCGCTGGCCGATCTCCTTGCGAGCGATCCGGGCGGCGTGTTCGTCGCGCTCGACGTTGAAGACGGTCATCTCCAGTTCGAGCGCGACCAGACTCTCGTCGGCAGCGATGAAGGCGGGTTCGAGTTCGTCGCCACAGTGAGGACACTGTCGTTCGCCCATGTTGATCTCGACGTAGTTGAGGTCCGGATTGAGCATCTCGCCGGTCTTCGAGATCGCGATCCGGACCGCCTCGTCGGGAGTTTCCACGTCGTAGACGGGCACAGCGGCCTCGACGACAACTCGACAGTCCATACATGTCGATTCGACTGCCAGTATTAAGAAGGTTAGCCCGTCACGCTCTCGAAAACTAGAAACCGCCCAAGCCCCGACGACGAGTCGATGCAACGGGGCCAGATAGCGATCGCGAGCCTGCCTGGTGGCGTCGACCTCCAGTCGACGGTCGAGAGCGGCCAGTCGTACCTCTGGGACCGCTCTGACGGTCGGATGTACGAGCAGGACGGCGCACACGGCGGCTCGGCGTGGTACTGGACGACCGTCAGGGTCGACGGCCGAGCCCACGTGATCAGGGTTCGACAGCGCGACGGCCACCTCGAATGGGAGAGCGACATCGACGCGACGCCACACCTCCGACGGCTGCTCCGGTTGGACGACGACCTCGAAGCGATCCGTGCGACGGCACCCGACGACGCCGTCGTCCAGGAGGCGTACGACGAGTACTGGGGGATGCGTCTCGTCCGCGATCCGCCGTTCGGCTCGCTGATCTCCTTCATCTGCTCGGCACAGATGCGCGTGGGCCGCATCCACGGGATGCAACGGGCGCTGCGCGAGACGTACGGCGATCCGGTCATGTTCGACGGCGAGACCTACCACGCGTACCCGACGCCGGAACAGCTGGCAGCGACGACAGAGGAGGCGCTGCGAGACCTCGGGCTGGGCTACCGCGCGCCGTACGTCCTGCGGACCGCGACGATGGTCGCCGAGGGCGAAGCAGACCCGCAAGCGGCCCGCGAGATGGCCTACGAGGACGCTCGCGACCACCTCACCCAGTTCGTCGGCGTCGGGGACAAGGTCGCCGACTGCGTGTTACTGTTCTCGCTCGATTTCCTCCAGGCGGTCCCGCTGGACACCTGGATCAAGACGACCATCGAGGAGTACTTCCCGGCCGCCGATCGGGGCAACTACGCAGACACCTCGCGGGCGATCCGCGAGGCCCTCGGCGGCGAGTACGCCGGCTACGCGCAGACCTACGTCTTTCACTACCTCCGAAGCGGCGGCGACCAGGCGTGAACACGCTCTTGGGCCTCGGCGTAATCACACTCGACCATGTCCGACCGCACACGCGCACACGTGTTCGTCAGCGGCAAGGTACAGGGCGTCTTCTACCGCGCCAACACCCGCGAGACCGCGGGCGAGGCGGGCGTCGACGGCTGGGTAAAGAATCTCTCGGACGGTCGCGTCGAGGCAGTCTTCGAGGGGCCTGCGTCGGCCGTCGAGTCGATGGTCGAGTGGTGTCACGAGGGCAGTTCCAGGGCCCGCGTCGACGGCGTCGAGGTCGAGTACGAGGAGCCGGCGGGGA
>Ga0207754_100329_pt1 | contig 20404 bp, 21 predicted proteins | sample A23E1SouthBayCA_FD_187728 | JGI IMG/M metagenome (GOLD analysis project Ga0207754, IMG submission 187728) | Aerobic enrichment media microbial communities from Eden Landing Ponds, California, USA - A23 E1 (SPAdes) | ecosystem: Environmental > Aquatic > Marine > Unclassified | place: Emeryville... | reverse complement strand
AGAGATACACCTGACCGTCCCGGGTGAAGTTCTCCCACGCCTGCACGCGCACCCAGAACATGAACGCGAGCACCGCGCCCAGGGCGGGCACGTGGTACCAGTCTTCGAGGGCGTCGAGGGCTGCGTCAGCCGAGACGGAGGAGAGCCCCGACGCTTCGGTCTTCTCGCTCATTGCCCTTAGGGTCCGTTAGCGCGCGAATAAGCCTTGTCATCTACCCACGGCCTTATCCGTGGGTTTGAGCGTGGGACTCCTGGTCTGTCGACTCAGAAGAGTCGTCGGGGACGTACTCCCCAGTCCCGTTCACCGTCCCGCTTTTCAGGGTGAGATGACCGTTACCCAACCCCGAGGGGCGTTTGCCCTCGGGTAAAGTTAACAACTTCTTGCCGATGTTCTTCGCTGCATTGTAGTCGCCGTCGTACTCGCGCCCACATTCGTTGCACTCGAACCATCCTGTCTCGTCATCACGGTTCGTACTTGACTGGTGTCCACAGTACGAACAGGTTTGACTAGTGAACGCGGGTGGTATCTCCTCTACACGGATTCCATGCTCGGCGGCTTTGTATGCCACCATCTCCTGTAATTCGCGGAAGGCCCATCGGTGCATCTGACGGCGCGTCTGGTTGTCTTCGATCCACATCTGATCACGAATGTGGGTGAGGTTTTCGACGGCGATGTACGAACAGTCGTGGGAACGTGCTTCCTCCACGAGACGCCGAGAAATCGTGTGCAGGCGATCCAAGACGAAGCGGTTTTCTCGCCCCGACAGTCGTGCAAGCACCTGCTTTGCGGAACGAGTGCCTTTGTCTTGGATACTGCGGCGTACTCGAAAGTAATGATTCTGTCCCCACAGCAGTTCGCCGCCATCGAAGAACTCGCCAGTCGATGTCACGGCAACGTTCTTCAAATTCAAGTCCACACCCATTACGCGGTTCCCGTCACGCTGTTCTACCTTCTTCTGAATGACGATGTGGAGGTAGAAAGCGTCCTCGTGCTCACGATAGTGGAGCGTTCCCATCCGTTTCTCGTAGTCCTCATCATCGAGATACGACTGCTGGTACTTTCCTAGGACGAAATCGACACCGACCCGTCCGTTCACGGTCGAAAGGGTAGCCGATTGATCCTTGATGGTCAGCGTCCGCTTGTCGTAAACTGCTGAGGGCTCGTCGAAGTGAGGGAGTGGCCGGCTGTTGCCGCTCTTCCAGTCCGCGACGGTTGACTTCATTGCCTCCACAGCTTTCGAGTACGCACGGATGCAGAGGTTTGCGGGCAAGTCTGTTTCATCGCGTAGGTCGTGGTACACGCGGTCGTGTATCACGGACTTGCTGAGGATTAGGTCACCGTCATCGTCGCGTCCGTGCTGGATGGTGAAATTTGCAGCGCGATTGAATTGGTTGATGGTCCGATGGAGGTCGTCACGCTTCTCTTCGGGCACGTCGAGCTTGACGCGAACAGTTCCTCTGACCTCCATCCCGACCCCGCATGCGAACTCCAATATTATAAACGTTCGCTCGTTTGGAGGTGATTAGGTCGCTTCTTTACAAGAGCAGGATACACGCGAACCCACCAAAGCGAGATGTGACCTAACGCACTCACGTTTTAGAGTCTCTCCGGGTCAATATGGATCAGACCGCGTTCCAGACACGAAAGAAACTCCTTTACTCCCATCGCTAGAACGATTCCTCGATGAAGGTCTCAGTCGTCGTCTGCACGTACTCGATGGACCGCTACGGTCCCTTCTCCGAAGCCGTCGAGAGCGTGCTCGCCCAGACTCACGACGACCTCGAAGTCGTCCTCGTCGTCGACGGCAACGACGACGTCTTCGAGCGCGTCCGAGAGGACTTCGGCGACAAGGAGAACGTCGTCCTCCACTGCAACGACGAGAACGAAGGCATCTCCTACAGCCGAACGAAGGGCGCCGAACTCGCCAGCGGGGAGGTCGTCGCGTTCATCGACGACGACGCGACCGCCGAAGAAGACTGGGTGACACAACTCGTTGACGTGTACGAGGAGACGGACGCCATCGCGGTTGGTGGTGACGTGGTGCCCAACTGGCAGACAGAAAAACCCGACTTCTTCCCCGCCGAGTTCTACTGGCTCGTCGGCTGCGTGGAGCCCGGATTCGCCGAAGACGGTGAGGAAGTCCGGAACACGTACGGTTCGAACATCTCGTATCGGCGTGAACAGTTTCTGGCAGTCGGCGGCTACGACCCGAACACCGGACGCAAGGGAGACAAACACCTCCAGGCGCACGAGGCGCCGGTCGGGATTCGGCTGCGCAGGGAGTACGGGCGCGGGATGGTGTTCACGCGGGAGGCCCGCGTCCGCCACAAGCTCTTCGACTACCGCGGCGAGTTCGGCTGGCTCGTCTTCCGGTCGTTTTGGCAGGGCTACTCCAAGCGCGTCATGGACCTGCTGTATCCAGACGCGGAGGACAACAAGAGCAGCTACCTGCAGCAGCTGATGACCCGATTCGTGCCGAAGCGCGCGAAGAACCTCGTTCGGTCGCCGTCGCTACAGCGGCTCCAGCAGCTCGTAGCCATCTTCGTGTTCACTGCCGCAGTCGGGCTTGGGTATGTGTACGCGATGGCGACGCCGAACCTGGTCGAGAAGGCTAACGCGTAGGTGCGGGTATGTCGTCTCGTTCCTCACCGGTGAAGAACTCGTAGTAGTAACCCACGCCTCTACAGGCGAGCATCACGACCGAGAGGACCGCGAATGCGAGTCTGATGAAGATGGACTCAAGGTCGTCGTCGCCGCCGCTCGGCCCACTCGGTGTGGGTGGAATGCCTGGCTTCCCGTAGCGCTCGGGGTAGTACCGCTGTTTCTGACAGAATCCGCGGCCTACGCGGAAGTTCTTCTTCGTAAGGGATACCAGGGAGGTGCGGGCCGGATGGTAGACAGTGGCGTTCTCCGCATACCCCTGCTCGAAGCCAGCCTCGTGGACACGCTCGCCGAACTCCCGATCGCCACCAGAGACGAGTCGAGCGTCGAAGAGGCCCAACTCCTCGAAGACCTCTCGATCGACAAGGAGCGCACAGGTGGGAGCGTAATTCTGCTCTTGGAGATATCGTTTCACCGGGAAGCCAGTCCGCGCGTTGTACCTACCGACGAGCGTGTCCTCGGAGAGTGTGAGTTCGACGTTGCACCCGAGGTAGTCGGCGCCTTGGGCTTCCATCGCCTCGACGGCGGTATCGAGCCAGTCGGGGTCGACAGTCTCGTCGGCGTCGAGGAAGGCGAGTACGTCGCCAGTGGAGTGCTCTATCCCGCGAATGCGTGCAGCGTAAGAGCCCTGAACTTCGTCTTCGACGACCAGCTCCACGTCGTCCTGGTCGCGCATTCGGGATTCTACGACCCGCCTCGTCTCGTCAGTTGAGCCGTTATCGACGACGACGACGCGGCACCCCTCGAAATCGAGTGCTGTCAGCGACCGGAGTGTGGCCTCGATACCGTCGGGGTCGTTGTATACCGGGACGATGATGTCCAGCGCAGGACTGTCGTTGGTACTCAGTGTCACTCGTACACGACCCCTTGTTTGGACTGCGCGTGAGTGCTGAACTGGCTGCTTTCCGCAACCATCAATGCACTGGACTGAGTCACGACTTCGCCCCGTGAACGTCCGAGTACATCTCCTCGAGGATGTCGGCGACCGCATCGAGTGAGTGTCGACTTTCCACTAGATTCCGCCCGTTGCGGCCGAAATCCGCCCACTTCGCCGGCTCCGAGAAGAGTTCTTCCAAGGCGGCTCTTGTCGCTTCGCTGTCGCGCTCGGGAACTAACAGACCGGACGACCCATCGTCGACGATCTCTGGAATTCCGGCGTGCTGCGTCGAGACGACGGGGAGCCCTCTCGCTTGCGCTTCGAGCAACACGGTTGGCGTCCCCTCCTTGTCTCCCTCTGACGAGGTAGTGCTCGTCTGAACGAAGATGTCCGAGTCCGCCATAAGTCGCGCAACCTCGTCTGACTCTTTCCACCCGAGGAACTCGACGATGTCTCCGAGTCCACGTTCGTTGGTCTGTCGTTCCAGATCGCTCCTGAGCGGTCCGTCGCCGGCGATGCGATACGTTATCTCGTACTCGGCCGCGAGCGATTCGAGGGCTTCCAGAACGTACGTGACGCCCTTCTTCTCAACGAGTCTGCACGCGGATAGCAGCCGGATGGGTCCGTCACGGTCGCCGTCCGGAGGCGAGAACTCGAACGCGCTCGTGTTAACTGGTAATGGGAATCGGGTGACCTTGTCCGGTGGACACCCGTGACGAACCAATGCCTCGTCCATCTCGGAACTCAGGGACCCGATGATATCTCCGGAGTCGAACAGCGTCTCGTACCGCCACGGGTTCTTCTCCAAGAGTTCACTGGCATCGTAGCCGTAAAACGAGGTTACGAACGTCGCCTCCGTCCCCGACGCGAGGAACTGGAACGCGTTTCCCACCGGTCCGTAGTGGGCGTGTATTGCATCGTACTCATCGATGCGCCGTTGTATCGGGCCGGAGCGTCTCCTCCAGAGGTCGGTCTGTGGGACTGCCCCCGTACTGTGTCTCAGTACCCGCAGCGGGTACTCGGGGTGACGGAGCAGCGCTGGAATCTGCGTGCCGAGGATGGACGCCGCTTTGTCGACCGAAGAGATGGGTTCGAGGTAGACGACGTCCTCGGCCGGCTCGGTGTCCGGTGGCTGGTCTGCCGTCCTCTCTTGGGCGTATATGTCGACCGAGTGGCCTCGTTCGACAAGTGCTCTCACCTGATTCGCGATGAACGTCTCCGAGGACTTCGGGTACTTCTTCAACAGGAACGCGACGTGCATGAGTGGCGTTGGTGGTTCTCGCTCTGGAGGGTGGCGTGGGTAGTCAGCGACTCGTCACGACCGGACGGTTTCCAGCAGCTTCGGATTCGAGAGGTACCAGTCGATGGTCTTCTCGATTCCCTGCTCGAAGTCGTATTCTGGCTCGTAGCCGAGGAGCTTCTGTGCCTTCGAGATGTCTGCCACGTAGCGTCCGACCTCGCCCGTTCGATTCGGTTCGATGTGCACGGACGCATTTCCGCCAGTCTTCTCCACGACGAGCTCTGCGAGCTCCACCAGCGAGCTTCCTTCCCCCGACGCGATGTTGAACGTCGTGCCGGAGATTTTCTGGAAGTTCTCCACGACGCGCTTCACTCCGTTGACGCAGTCGTCGACGTACGTGAAGTCCAGAATCTTGTTCTTACCGTACACCGTCAAATCCTCACCCGCCTGAGCCTGCGCGATGAACAGTGGAACGACGCGGTCAGACACGTCGTACTTCCCGTAGACATTCGAGAAGCGGAGAATCGACGTATCCATGTCGTAGCACTTTCCGTAGGACTTCACGAGCGCTTCCCCACCGATCTTACTGGCAGTGTACGGACTCTCGCACTCGTCCACGTACGTGTCCGTCTCGTCGTAAATGATCTTCCCGTTGTTCCCGTACACCTCGCGACTGCTAGAAAAGACGATGTCCGCTCCGGCGTCTCGGGCGTACTCGAGGACGTTGTACGTGGTGTCGAAGTTCTCTTTCGCCTTCGAGGGGTCTTCGACCAGTTTGTGGACCCGAGCGTTCGCTGCGAAGTGGACGACCAGGTCGACGGAGTCGGGGAGTTCGTCCAGGTTCTCCTCGGAGCGGAGGTCGGTTACAATCGTTCGTTCGTCGACGCAGTCCGACCACTTGTTCTCGACGAGGTCCGTGCCAGTCACTTGGTAGCCGTCGTCCAGCAGCGACTCTGCGAGCGCCGTGCCGACTGTTCCGCTGCTTCCCGTTATGAGAACGGAGGAGATAGCCATATTATCTCGTCGAACAGGCAGGCCATAAGAATGACGACTTGAATTTCCGGTTGTCGTTTAATCCGGCGATCACTCGGTGGCTCGTACTCGCCACAAGCGAGTGTTCCTGTCAGGCTTGCTCTCCCCAGTGGTCCGCCCAGATACGCATCGCAGTCGCCATCTCCTCAAAGTAGTCGTCCAGTTCGGTGAGTTCCGCTTCGACCCTCTCTGCCACGTGTCTGTAGCAACCAACAGCGGTGTCCGCGTCATCCGGGAGTTCGATGTCTTCGAAGAACGGAATTATTTCTTCTTGCCAGACAATTCCTGCCTTCTCCTTCTCGAAGTTACTCTTCCAGTGTGAGGCCTTATCATGTCTGATGTAGGGAAGTCCCGTTTTGACTCCGTATCCCAGGTGGTCGCAGATTACCTTGGAGCACCATCCCGCCCACATGTCGTCGTATCGGCCCCACGGGTATCCCTCACCCATCAGTCCGAAGTACATCGCCGGCCCGATTAGCTCACGATTGAATGCGAGGTTCATCCCGCACATCGGGTAGAGGGTGTCCGACGGAATTGTCTGCACGATGTCCACGTACTCCGTGTTCCGGTAATTCGGGTGCACCATCTGTGTGGGAGCGTCAAAGTCAGGAACGTTCAACCAGAGCCCGTGCGAAATCGCTGTCGGGACTCCCTCTCGACGCGAGAACGGGTATCCGCGCACGAACTCCTGGTCGTACAGCGTGTTGAAAAATTCGGGGTGAGACGGCTCGTCGAGGTTCTCTTCGTGCTTCGCGAGCGCGTCTACCTCCTCACCGTCCGGTGCCGTAGCCGGATAGCAGTCGTCGTCAATCGTGTAGACGTACTCGCTATTTGCTTTCAGGAACCCGTAGCAGCGACACGCACTATCCTTCTTCGAGATGATCCACCGGTCTTCGCCGAGGTCGTCTTGAATGTCGTTCCAGTCGTACAGGTCGTAATCGAACCCCTCCGGCACCTCAATTGTCCGTGACGGGTCCCCGTCCTGAACAACTATGAGATGGTGCTCCGAGAAATACGGCCGCCAATCTTCGAGAAAGTCCAGGTCCCTGATTGTCGGGATGATAATATCCATGTGATTGGAGAATAATCCCGGTGGAATTATTGTTTCGAACTCAGTGAATCCCCGGGCTGGTGCCTCGATGCAGTACCGACAATGCTAATTACCCCCTGACTAGTGGTTCGGGTGTGTCTAGGGGGGCAATATACATCGCAACTGGCGAGGACTTCGTCAAAGAGAGTATCGCTTCAGCGAAACAGCTCAATCGGGTGATGCCCGACATCAGTGTCACCTTGATAGCGGATTACGATCCAGGTTCCAAGTACTTCGACAATGTCGAAATCATCCCGGACCCGAACTACGACTTCAGTGACAAGATATCGAGCCTCTCGAACAGTCCGTACGACGAAACGCTGTACCTAGACTCCGACATCTACGTTCACGAACCGATTCCCGAGGTGCTCGACGCGCTACAGAGATTCGACATGGCGCTGGCTCTGGACGCCCATCAGCAGCCAGCGATTCCTGACCCGGAGTACGGAGCACCGGACGTATACGGTGAGTTCGACCCGGTCCCAGAGTTCAACACTGGACTGCTCTCTTACAGGGACACAGATGCAGTAACGGACTGCCTGGCTGTCTGGGAGGAAGCCTACGATGCAGAGAGACACTGGGCTGGACAGCCATCGTTCATCCCCGGGTTCTACGAGTCAGACGTGCGGGTCTGTCCGCTCCCGAGGAGATACAACTTCATCCCCGGAGTACGAAACTCGGTTAGCGGTACCGTGAAGGTCTTCCACAATCGCCTCGACGGCGGCCCGGAACCTGGATTCAAAGACCTCCCGCCGAGTCAGATTCCCCAACTCATTGAACGAGTGAACGCGTCGGAGAAAGCACGCGTGTCGTATCCCTACACGGGAGAACTGACTCACTACTCCGATCTAGAAATCCTGAGCGAGGACCCACTGTATCGTCAGATTGTGAAGTCGCTGTGGCGGAGGGGGCCGGTAGGAGCTACGAAGGCGTGGACTGAGAAAATACGACAGCATTTGACATGATTCCGCGCCGACTGAATAGCAGAAACTTTGAGACCGATACAGGCTTCTCGTTCCCGTCACAGGTATCCAAGTGACTTCAATCGCTGTTCGGGACTCGTAGTACCCGCATCGGTGGTACTGATATCCTCGGGGTCGCGGGTGCCCTCGTCAGTTGCATTTGTGACGTACCAGGGGACCGTTTTGACGGCTGCAGTCGGAATCCCGACGGGATGCTCGTAGACACCCCACTCGCCGATTCCGTTCCCGTGATCTGCGGAGATCGCCACCGTGTCGGCGTCGATGTTCTCTAGCAGTACCTCGACCTGATTGAGGACGTACCGCAGGTTCGCGATGTACGACTCCCAGATCTCGTTTTCGTCTCCGCGACCGACCATGAGCCCCTTCCAGACGTTGTCGAACTTGTTCCCGTGACCGATCGGCTTCGGGATACTGGGAAAGTGTGGCTGCATGTAGTGGACGATCATCCGGTCGTACTCGTCGCCGTACTCGCGACCCACCTCAATCGATACGTCGGTAATGACTTCCGCCCGCACAGTCCCGGCCTCGTCGTCCCATCCGTAGTCGTATACGTTCTCGAAATCCACGAACGGGCGATCCTTCACCGAGCTACTGTGTTGGTTCGCCGTGACGTACACCGTGTTCTCTATCTCGTCGCTGTACTCGTCCGCGAAGGTCTTTTCCATCCACTCGATGGACGTCGACGCCACCGACCGCATCGTCCCGGGGGCATTGAGAAACGAGTACTCGTCAGCTACCTCTTCGATGGCATCGACCCGGCACGCGTCAAGAATCAGGAGGAGGTCCCAGTCCTCCTCGTAGACGTTCGTTCCGTCTTCGAACAACGGTGACGAGCGCCGGAGCACACCCATCCAGGCCTGGTTGATCGCATACTTTAGACCCAACAATCCCTCCTCGTCGGTCCACTCTCGGGTGGTGTGCAGAAAATCCCTGAAACTCATAAGTGATGCGTGATTGCTCACCGCACCTCATAAATTGACCTATGCCGACCCTCTCTGGATACGGGCGGATTCGGTGAGAGGCTGTGCAAGCCCAAATGAGGAGATATCGGTCCCGGCGAGTGTTTACCACGAGTCAGGTCGAGAACTGGGAAGCTGCAGGTTCGGCAAGTCGACGAGTTCGCAAACCAGAGCAGCGGCCGTCTCCTCGTCCACGTCCAGCGATTCGAACGGAGTTCTCCCGTCAGTCGGGTCTTCGGACAGCTCTACTGCCACTAACTCCGCGAGTGTCGATTCGGCGCTCCCCTCGAACTCCCGGTAGATTTTCGCCATGCTAACGCCCGGAAGTGCATCTCCATGTTTCGTCTTGACCCCACGCAACAACTCGCTCTCATGGCGGTGGACGAACTCAAGAGCGCCTTGGAACTGCTCGGACTCCCAGAAGGGATGAGACGGGAACGCGTCATGGATCCCGACGAGCCCCGTGAGATTCACGGTCTGGTACCCCCGCTCTTTCATCCGACGTTCCGCCGAGCGAGTGTAGTAGTGGTGTGTGACCTCGTTTCGCAACAGCACTCGGTGGCGCGGTGTCTTAAATACCGCTTTCAGCATCGAACCAATTGGGGGGTGGACGTAGTGTCTGATCAGCCCGTTCGACCGGTTCTCCATGTTCTCCTCCAGCCTATCGAGGAGGACTTTGACCCGCTCTCGAACCGCAGGTGACTCGCTGCTGATTCTGGCGGCTGCGCCTGCGAACAGCAGCTGGTGGTTGAGTGTTCTGTCGAAAGAGAGCAGAGTGCCGTCGATCTCGACGATCTCCCAGAGTCCGAGATCGTCGTTGAACGGGTGGACGTCGAACAATTCGACGGCTCTGCTGAGTGCGTCCTCTCGGCCAAGCGAGTCTGCTGCGAACGAGAGCGCTCGAATCACGCTTGCCTGACCAACGAGTCCGTTGCAGCTGTCCTTCCCGGCGACATCTCGGCAGTGGTAGGTAGCTTCCTTCGGGCGGAACGCAGGACTTAGCAGTACGTCGATTGCATCGTTCGCTGCTCGCTCGAATCTCCGCTCGCCGGTAATCTCGTGGGCCTTCGCGAGTGTCCGCAGCCACTGTGTTGTCGTCCGAACGGGCGTGGATTTCTCGTCGTAGCTGTAGTTCCGTCCCGGGGGGAACGAACCGTCTTCCTCCTGTACTCGAATCGCCTCCTCGGCGCCGCGAACAATCAGGTCGTAGGTGCTGAGGGACTGCTCACCCGAGGACGCAGAGCTCATCGGTTATCGGATGCTACGACCAATCGTTAAATAACCTTCCCGGACTCAGCTCGTGAACGCTATCTCTGTATTTGCCAGTACCCGAAGCCCGCAAAGTAGTTCTCAAAGTTCACTTGTTCCCTGACCGACTGTGTTTCCCGAATACGCGTTCACTGGTCATCGGGTTCCGTCTCGACCCACGGTCGCCTTTAGGTGTATGGCACCAGCACCCCCCTCGGGATGTCCGTGAATAGTGTACTAGCCGAACGCGTTCCCCCGGTCCGCAGTGAGTACAACATCTTCCTCGGTGACTACTTCCCGTGGGAATTCGACATTTTTGAGACCAGCGCAGACTATTTTCGTGTAGCTTCTCTCTCGCAACGTAGTCGACGTCGCCTGATTCGGAGTGCCTCTACAGTCCCTCGGCCACCGATTTACTGCCAATGGTTCCGCGATAGACGGATGTGAGATTGCATCCAGTGCTGGGGTGATCGTGGTCACACTCTTCTACTACCTCAATAGTGAAGTTCATATGATTGCTCCCGCCAGAATGCCTAGCCCCCTCGTAAGATACCTTCCGAAACATGTCGAGTTGGCCAAACTCCTCGGTTCCGACTGTCCGCCATTTCGGTCAGGAGAACGGCTCCGTTTCGTCCGGCGGATATTCTCGTTCGACGAACGTCTTGGGAATATGAACGCTCGTACTGAAGTGGTCGGTATCGGCAATTTTCTTGGTCTAGTCTTCGGAGAATGTCCGCCTCAGCCACTCGTGAGGGCGGCTGCCAATGGAGCACTCCGATTTGACGGCCTCGATGAGTCCTATTTGTACTCAATGTCTTCCAGAACGTCCACTCGGCACGCGCTGAAAATCATGAGCAGGGTCCAGTCCTCTTCCTAGACTTGAATCCCGAGCGACCACCGAGATATCAGCGTGTATCAGAAACCAAGATACGTGGTGAATACCGTCGGGAAAATGTCTCGAACAAGCCCAGAAAGAATATATTCGCGGTGTTCTGTGTCTACTCTCCGGGAGCTCCTACAGTCGTAGACAATTATCGCAGAATAGCGAATGGATGGAGGCTAGTTGCCCAGAATTCAAATCTTGATCTGGAACGATTGACGGAATCGTTTGGAGGTGTTACGCCTCCGCCTGTAATCGATCCTCAGCTTCGTCTCTGTCCTCGGGATATCCAACGTCGATCCGCCATCCCTCCATCGGAATCGCGTCGATTGTCCGGCCGCTCTGAATCAGGAGGTCGATAGCGTCCGAGAGTTCGTACTCGCCGCGATCTGACGGCTGCACCAGTTTGCAGGCGTGGAAGATTGCGGGACTGAACGTGTAGAATCCTGTCATCACCAGATTACTTGGCGGGTCACCCGGCTTTTCGATGACTTCCTGAATTTCACCGTAGTCGTTCGTGTCACAGACACCATACCGGCTAGCTTCCTCCCAGTCGACTTCCTCAACGAGAAATGCAGCATCTGCCCGGTCCTCCTGTTGGCGATTGACGACGTCTTCGAGGTTTGCCTGGAAGATGTTGTCCCCGAGCATCAGCATGAAGTCGTCGTCGACGTGCTCTTCGGCTTTCAGGAGCGCATGAGCGAGCCCTCTCTGCTCACGCTGGTGAGCGTACGTAATCGGGACTCCTTCAAACTCGTCCCCGTAGTGGCTGATGATGTTCTGTTTCTTGTAGCCGACAATCACGACGAGCTTTTCCGCACCGAGTTCAACGAGTTGCTCAAAGCAGTGCGTAAGAATCGGCTTGCCTGCGACTTCAACCATCCCCTTCGGTTTGTCTTCGGTAAGAGGACGGAGTCTGGTGCCTTCTCCTGCCGCGAGAATGACTGCTTGCATAGAATGTAATGGCAGAGGCCAGTTTAAAAGAGCTTCGTAGACTCTACTACCGTCGACTCACTGGTATCCCAGGTCACGAAGATGCTCCTCCACATCGACACTCACGTCCGTATCTCTCTCTAATTCCGGTTGCTTACCTCCGGTGTCTTCGGCTGACGTCTCCACCCAAGGGACCTTCTTTACTATCGGATGCGGGAACCCCTCAGGATGACCGTACGCATGCATTTCGCCGAAGGCTTCTCCGTGATCCGCAGTGATAGCTACCCGATCTGCATCTAGGTTCTCCAGGAGTACTTCCACGTTATCGAGGACCAACCGCAGGGTATCTTCGTATAGTTCCTGAACGCCTTCGCGGTCAGCACCGCCCGTTTCTAGCTTCTGGTACCCCTCCATCTCGAGGCTTGTTGGTTCTCTCTGCTCCGAATGAGATTGCCCGATGTATGGAAGGTGGGGCTGCATGTAATGCAAAATAATTTCATCTTTGTCATTTTCCCGTCCTGCTTTTATCCCGTGGTCTGTCATCACCCCCGGTAGCACGACACGAGAAGTTTCATCGTGGTGGTTCTCCCATACCATGTCGACAGAGCTGAATTCAGAGATATCTACGAAACTCCAGTCGCTCACGTCGACTGGTAGTGTATTGATCAGCGGTGGTGTTCTCCGCTGTTCGAGAACCCGACTTGCATGGGCGTTAGCAGTAATGTACTGCGTTTTCTCAACCTCTGACCGATAGTCTGTGGTGAACGTTTGGGCGATCCATTCGGCGGAGTGGCTTCCAATGGACCACATTTCGTCGACATCCTCGATGAAGTCGTATTCGTCGGCGACCTCTCTGAGAGTATCGACCCGACAAGCGTCCAGTATGATGAGCACGTCCCACTCGCGGTCGTAGACGTTCGTGCCGACCGGCCACCGCGACGTGATTCCAAACCACAGCACCAGGTACCACGTGTAAATCACGTATAGAGGTGCCCGAACCGGATTTTCGCGGAATCGCTCGCGCATTTCGGCGAGCCACTCCCTGAAGTTCGTCTCCATGTAGGCTCTCGTAGCTCCGGCTGGGGTCATGAAACGACCGGTCTACTCCGAGGTGAGCACCGGAAGCGCGAACGGAAGATTATCTGCCACCGTCGTCCGGAACTCCCGCGAGAGGACGAGTAAGGTTGTGAAATAAACGGCTGCACCGAAACCGACGAGCACGACGACGATCGGCAGCGAATCACCGACCAGAACTCGGGCGGTGAGGACGGACCCCGCCATAGTGGCTGCAGCCAGGCACTGCTTCGCTATCTCCTCGACTGGGATAGTGATGTCGACGAGTTGGGCCGCGTAGTAGTAGCCGAGAAACAGGCCGAGCGCTGCAGATATCGTCGTCGCTGCGGCTGCACCGTACCAGCCGAACTGCCACGTGAAAACGACGTTCAGCCCGAGGTTCACCGCGACAAAAACTGCGTTGATGTAGAACGTCAGGTTCGGGTGGTCGAGTGCGTTGATGGTGGAGAGAAATTGCTCCATGTAGCCGTACAGAAGGCGAGCGAACGTTAGTACGAGCAGGACGTAGTACCCGGTCTCGAATCCGGAACCGTAGATAGTCAGGACGACGTCGCCGAGGAGTACGGCGCCAACGAGCCCTGGAATAATGAACAGTCCCGAGTACACGAGACTGACTCGCAGCAGGCCCGCGATTTCGTCGGAGGCTCCGTTTTCGGACGCAATATCGCTCATTTCCGGGAATAGCGTCGCGGAGATAGAACTCCCGAAGATGGCGAACAGCGAGGCGAGGTTCCATGCAATCTCGTAGACGGCGATGAGGCTGTTCGAGACGAAAACGGCGAGGACGATCGTGTCCATCGACATGAACGTTCGGTTCTTGATAGACCCGAGCCAGGAGAACTGTGCGTAGGACTTCAGGCGATTGAACTCCTGTTTGGAGGGCAGTTTGTCGGGGACAGAGATGAACCAGAGTCCAACGAGTGCAGCAACAATAGCACCAACAACGTATCCCGTGAACGCCCCAGCGATACCGAACCCGGAGAGAACAAGTGTGACTTGTACCAGGCTCCGACTTGTCCATTCCACCGGTGAGAGGACACTCGAAATGTGGACGAGATGTTGGCCGTCAAGCACCGAACGCACGAATACTATAAGCAAATGGACAGCTAACATCACGACTAGAATCCCCGTAGCTTTGATGCCCAGAAAGTCGTTCAAATAGGGACGAGTAATCCAGAGAGCGACCGCGACAAAACCGAACAGACCGACTTGGAGAACTCCACCAGCGACAACGAAGTTGCCACCTGTTCCTTCGCTTACTCGCTTCCGAACCGCTTGCGGCAGACCGAACTTCCCAGCAATCGCGACCCACGAGAGAACCGAGAGTACGACAACATACGCGCCGTATTGTTTTTGTCCGAGCGTCCTCGTCAGGATGACAGTGGCGACGAACCCTGAAACGGACATCACCGCTCGAGACAGGAAATTCACCATTGAGGTCCGGCCATATCTCATAGTGGAGTCACGAGAGCTAAGTCAACAAACGGATTCTGAGCGGGAGCGTATCAATCCCGTGTTTCGCTGCCGTCGAAGACAACGCTTTTGCGCTCCCCCCGCCCACCCAACGCCAATGACAGAGTACGAGGACGTGTGTGCGCTCGTTCCGACGCGGAACGAGGCGGCGACCATCGCCGACGTCGTAGACGGGCTGTACGACGTCGGCGTGGGTCACGTCCTCGTCGTGGACGGGAACTCCGGTGACGAAACCCCGAAGATAGCCGAAGAACACGGCGCCGAAGTCGTCCAACAGACGGGCGACGGGAAGGGGCAGGCGGTCCGCCAGGGCGTCGACCGCATCGACGAATCCTACGTTCTCCTCCTGGACGGCGACGGCACGAACCCACCAGAGCAGGCGCCACGCCTGCTCGACCCACTCGTCGCCGGGGACGCCGAGCACGTCGTCGGCGACCGCACGGCGGACATGCGACCGGGCGCGATGAGCAACCTCAACCAGTTCGGGAACCGACTCATCAATCGGGCGTTCCGCCGCATCCACGGCGAGGACTACGGCGACATCCTCTCGGGGTATCGGGCGTTCACGACCGACTCCTTCGACCGGATGTTCCTCTCGGCGGAGGGGTTCGGCATCGAGACGGAGATGGCCGTGGAATGCGCACGCCACGACATCCCGGTCGAGGTCGTCCCCACGACGTACTGGCCGCGCCCCGAGGGGTCGGAGACGAATCTCCACCCGATTTCAGACGGCGCGCGCATCATCGTCACGCTGTACAGCCTGGCGAAGACGTCGAACCCGCTGTTCTACTTCGGGAGCATCGGCGCGGGGTTCGGCGCGATCGGCACCGCGCTCGCGGTCTGGATCGGCTACGAGTGGTTCGGCCGCGGCATCTCCCACGAGGCGCTGACGGTGGTCGCGGGCGTCGTCCTGCTGTTGGGCGTCCAGCTGGTCATCTTCGGGGTGCTCTCGGACCTGGTGGTGACGCTGCACCGCGAGCAGACGCGGCGCATCGAGCGCCTGAGCGAGGAGGACTGACCGGGCTCTTCGGGAGCTACGAGAGGAAGGAGGCGGCGCTCTTCAGCCAGAGTTTCGGCGCTCGCCGGCGGGCGCCGTCGGTGGCGGCTTCCAGCGCTCGCGTGGCGTCGCTCATGACGCCCTCTCCGTGGCCGGTGAGGATGCGGTCCGGCGTGAACTGGCGGAGCGCGTCCGGCGGTGAGACTCGGAGCATCGGGTGGACGCCGACGCGCTCGCGGTCGGTGCGGAAGTAGTCGACGGTGCCGACGAGGTCGCCGACGACGAGGGTTTCGTCGTCGTAGAGCGCGGCTTCGTCCCAGATCGGCCAGTCGACAGTACGTACGATTTGGAAGTCGCTGCCGGGGAGCGTGTCGCCGAGCGGCTGTGTCGGCGCGTCCATCCCCGGGTCGACGAACGACGGGACGAAGATCGGGACGTCGTGGCGGTCGGCGATCGCTTCGGCGTCCCGGCCGTGGCGGTCCATGAGTACGACGACGCCGCGGACGTCACCGAGGTCGTCGAGGAGGTCGTCGACGCCGTCGCCGTCCACGGGGTCGACGACCCAGACGTCGTCCTCGCCGCCGTCCTCGCTGGGCACCGCCAGGGCGTGGCTCGCGCGCTGCATTCCTTCTTCGGGGTACGCGATCCAGCCGACGCCGCCGTCGAATCGGTCGATGACTCGGACGTCCGCGCGTCCGGTTCCCTTCATTGCCATACCTCTCCTTAGGGGACCACGCTCTTAAAACGGGGTACGCCTATGGTCGTTGCCGCCTTCTGTCCGGTATGCTCTCGTCGCTCTCCGAACTCGCCCTCGAAGCCCACCACCTGGGGCCGGCGGCCGACTGGTACGAGACCCACCTCGGGCTGGACGGCGACCGCAGCGACCGCGAGGCACGCTACCAGGTCGGCGCGACGACGCTCGTCCTCCGCGAGCCGTCGACCGTCCCGCGGGGCGGCCTGCACGTCCACTACGCGCTGGCGACGCCCGAGGACCGGTACGGGGACTGGCTCGCAGACCTACAGCGAGAGCTCGACGTGGTCGAGTTCGACTTCGGGAGCGCGCGCAGCCTCTACGTCGACGACCCCGACGGACACTGCGTCGAAATCGGGACCGGCGGGCGGGGCGGCGACGCGTCCCTGACCGGGGTCTTCGAGGTCGCGCTGGAGGTCGAAGATCTGGCGCGAGCCGAGGCGTTCTACGAGTCGCTGGGATTCGACGTGGTGGACCGCGGCGACGGCCGGGAGCGCACGCGGCTCGCCGGCCCGATGGCGCTGGAGCTCTGGGAACCCCAGCGGGGCATCGCGGACGCGCGCGGCGGCGTCCACGCCGACCTCCGGTTCGAGACGCCGGACCCCGGCGCGGCTGTCGACGCCGTCGCTGACCGTGCGTGCAGTGTCGAGACACTCGGCGACGACGGGGCCGACGTCGTGGCGGCGCGCCGCGTCCGGGACCCCGACGGTCACTACCTGACGTTCCACGGCGAGTAGGCACAGCGCCAGCGCGCGCCGGAGACGATGGGTTGTAGGCCCCCCGTCATCATGGGGCGGACATGGACTACACAGTCGTCGGCGCTGGCGCAGGGGCCGCCGTCCTGCTGCTCGTGGTGGTCGTGCTGATGCGGCGTCGGTCGTCGAGCGCTCGACAGTCGAAGCGCGCACACGACGCCGCACAGGAGCGCGAACCGCCCGTGGAAGTCGGGGAGACCTACGAGTTCGGCGTGACCGAGTTCACCGACCACCACTCGGGGGACCGGGTGGCGGTCGGGAAGGTCGAGGGGTTCGTGCTGTTCGTCGACGATGTCCCCCGCAGCGTCTCGAAGGGCGACGTCGTCCGGGCGACCGTCACGTCGTTCAACCGCGACGAGACGTCCGCCGACGCCATCTTCGAGGGCACGGCGTAGTCCTCGCGGCCCCTTCGAGAGTGACGAACGACATTTGTAGGGTCCCCGTCTACCCGGAGGCAAGGTGACCTCCCTGTGCGCGTGAGCATCGTCGGCAGCGGCTACGTCGGCACGACAATCGCGGCGTGTTTCGCCGACCTCGGCCACGAGGTCGTGAACGTGGACGTCGACGAGGACCTCGTCGGGACTATCAACGACGGCGAGGCGCCAGTCCACGAGCCGGGGCTCGAAGAGCGCATCGCCGAGCACGCCGGCGGTCGACTGCGCGCGACCACCGATTACGACGAAGTGCGGGAGACGGACGTGACGTTCCTCGCGCTCCCGACGCCGTCCCGGGAGGACGGCAGCATCGACACGTCCATCATGGAGACGGGCTCGGAGTCCCTCGGCGAGGCGCTCGCCGGGAAAGACGACCACACCGTCGTCGTCAAGAGCACGGTCGTTCCCGGGACGACCGAGGAGGTCGTCGAGCCCGCGCTCGAGCGGGGCGGGTTCGACGACGCGACGCTCGCGATGAACCCCGAGTTCCTCCGGATGGGGTCGGCCGTCGAGGACTTCCTCGACCCCGACAAGGTCGTGTTCGGCGCGCGCACCGAGGGCGACGACACCGACGGCGAGGCGGCGTACGAGGTGCTCCGCGAGGTGTACGCCCCACTGCTGGACGAGGCGCCCGACGCCGCGGTCGTCGAGACTGGCCTCCGGGAGGCCGAGATGATAAAGTACGCCAACAACGCCTTCCTGGCGTCGAAGGTCAGCCTCGTGAACGACCTCGGGAACGTCTGCAAGGAGTTCGGGGTCGACGCCTACGAGGTCGCGGACGCCATCGCCCACGACGACCGCATCAGCGGGAAGTTCCTGCGGTCGGGCGTGGGCTGGGGCGGCAGCTGCTTCCCGAAGGACGTCGCCGCCATCACCGCCGCGGCGAAGAGCGAGGGCTACGACCCCGCGATGCTGGAGGCCGCGGTCGAAGTCAACGACGGCCAGCCCGAGCGGCTCCTGTCGCTCCTCGACGACCACGTGGACGTGTCGGGAGAGCGCGTCGCCGTGCTCGGGCTCTCGTTCAAGCCCGGCACCGACGACATCCGGGGGACGCGGGCGATTCCGGTCATCGACGGCCTCCAGGAGCGCGGCGCGGACGTCATCGCCTACGACCCGGTGGCGGCAGAGAAGATGGCCGAGAAGCGCCCGGACGTCGCGTACGCCGACAGCGCACGCGAGGCGCTCGACGGCGCGTCCGGTGCGGTCGTCGTCACTGACTGGGACGAGTTCGCGGCCCTCGACGACGAGTTCGAGGCGATGGCCGAGCGCGTCGTCGTCGACGGTCGGCGCATCGTCGAGCCGCGGGACGGCCTCACCTACGAAGGGCTGACCTGGTAACCGATAGCGGCTTCTCGACGCAGAATCCGGCGGGGCTCAGAGACGGCCGGCGTCGACGTCGACCCCGGGCGGCGCGACGACGAGGAACTCCCGGAAGTGGACGAGCGACCCGCCGGCGTCCTTCACGTCGCCCGCGAACCCGGCAGCGAGTTCGTTCAGGTCGCCCTCGACGGCGAGGAAGAGCACGTTCCCGCGCTGAATCTCGTCCAGCCACTCGGAGTCGGGCGTGTCGCCGTCCAGCACGCCGAGCGTGACGCCGCCGTCGAAGTCGTCGGGGATGTCGATTTCCTCCTCGGCGCGCCGCAGGTCGAGGTTGAAGCCGTCGCTCATGTCCGAGTGTGGGCGCCTCGCCGGCAAAAACCTTCCCGCCCCCGCGCTTATGCCACCCGGTGTCGTAGCGTCTCGTATGCCGAAGATCATGCTCAGCGAGGAGACGGTCGAACGGCTCGACGGCCTCCGGACCGACGACGAGTCCTACGACGAACTCGTCGCGGAGCTGTTGAACATCTACGAGGCCGAGGAACTCACGATGTTCCGGTCCGGCGACGGCTGAGAACGCACCACCGACGTTTCCCGAGACCGGTGGTCGGTGGGACTACGACTCGCCGGCAGCGGCGCGCCGGACTTCTTCGAAGCGCCCCTCGTCCTCGAGGAACGCCTGCAGTTCGTCGGCGTAGGCCTGGGCGAGTTCCCGGGACTCGTCGGCGAGCTCCTCGTGGTCGTCGTCGCCGCCGCCGATGCCGAGGGCGTCCTTGATGCCGCCGACGACGCCGCTGCCGCCCGAGGCGTCGCCGCCGGCCCCCATCGCGCCCATCTGCTGGTCGACGTTGTCCATCTCCGGCAGCACGTGCTCCAGGCTGGACGTGTCGGCGACGATGCTGGCCGCGTCGGGGTCGTCGGCGTTCTCGAACTCGAACTCGACGGCGGTCATCACGAGCCCCCACTGGGGCCGGGAGAGTCCCGACGCCTGCACGCGGTCCGCGAACTGCTGGTCGACGCTCATGCGGGCGCCGACGACGAGGTCCTGCCATCCGTCAGTCATACCCACGGCTACGCGGGGCGCTGGCTTGTATGCTGCGACCAAAGAACAGTGTGTGTCTGGCCCGGTGTCGGGCCCGTGTCCCGTTAGAACGCGCCGGTCTCGCCGGAGATCTCGGCGTGGAGCGCCTCGCGGAGCGCGCTGTGGACGTGGCAGATGTCCTCGGCGCGGTCGACGACGGCGTCGAACTCGTCGTCGTCGAGGTCTGCTTCCACGAGCAGGTGGAAGCGGATGGCGGTGAGGTCGTCGTCGTCGTCGAGGTCACCCTCCACGTCCACGTCGATTCGGCCGAGGTCGTCGAAGCCCTCCTGCTGGCCGCCGACGCGGAACGCCGGAATGAAACACGAGGCGTAGTCCGCGAGCAGCGTCGCGTTCGGGTTCGGACCGTCCTCGTCCGTGGCGTCGATGGTCAGTTCGAAGTCCCCGACGCGGGACCGCGTGGTGTAGCCTTCCTCCGATGTGCTGGTAACTTCGATGGTCATTGCGTCCGAATAGTGGCCCGCCCGCGGTGTAAGCGTTGTTCTTCCGGTGGGGGTCGCCACCGGCGGCGGACCACTGCCCCGGAGTTCGCTCGGCCTACAGCAGTTCGTCGAGGTCGACCGACTCGTCGCCGTCGAGGACGCGGACGTCGGCCTGGCT
>Ga0207754_100327_pt1 | contig 20437 bp, 15 predicted proteins | sample A23E1SouthBayCA_FD_187728 | JGI IMG/M metagenome (GOLD analysis project Ga0207754, IMG submission 187728) | Aerobic enrichment media microbial communities from Eden Landing Ponds, California, USA - A23 E1 (SPAdes) | ecosystem: Environmental > Aquatic > Marine > Unclassified | place: Emeryville... | reverse complement strand
AGCGCTTTCGACGCCGCTCGACGACAGCTTCGAGCGCTACCTCCAAGACAAGGGGAAAGGCCGCGGCGGCGACGGTGGGAACTATCGACGTAACGCTGCACGCGAGCTCGAGCGGTTCGCCGAGTGGGCCGCCGGTGAGGGTGGCGACGATGACTGGACCGGCGTCATCCCCGACGACGTCGACAGAGAGCCCACCTTCGAGGACCTCGATGAACGCGTCTTCCGAGAGTACGCCCGGCATCTCGCCGGCGATCGGGGCCTCAAACAGAATACTGTACAAACCTACTACCGCTATATCTCTGCGTGGTGCGGGTGGTGTGTCAACGAGGGATACCTCGAGGCGCATTACGCCCAGCGGGCGAGTGCGATGGCGCCGCTCCCTGAGGACGACGGCCGCAAGCCCGGCGACCAGCAGGCCTGGACGTCCGAGCAGCGCCACGCGATCACCCGCCACGTCGATGAACGGGCCCGTGACGCCGTCGAGGCGTACACGACACTCCCGGAGGATACTGATCCCTTCGACAAGCAACGAGCCCGCTACGAGGCGCTGAAGGCGGCTCGTGACCGTGCGTTCGTGTTTGTCCTCGCGTACACCGCTGTCCGCGTGGGGGAACTTCTCCGGGATCCGAACGACCCGCGCCGGCGTGGTGTCCGCTGGGAGGACATCTCCCTCGAGGATGGGAGTATGGACGTATACCGGAAGAAACAGCAGTGGGACGCCGCGAGCCTCCCCGATCCGGTGATTTCGCCGTTGCGAAGCTATCGCCAGCTGATGGACCCACCCACGGAGCGCTGGCCGGTGTTCCCGACGTTCGACCAACGGACGCTCGCAGGGCTCGTTCAGGATGAACTCAGCGAACGAGGGGCGCGACCGGAAGCGATTGCTGAGCGCCGCGCGAAGTACGCCCGCGACCTACTGCTGGCGCTCGATGGGGACATCCGGCTGCCGTCGATCACGACGGACGGCGCACGATCGATTCTCCAACGACTCTCGGAGGCCGCAGAGCTCGATATCGACCATCCGAAACACGATTACCTTGCTCCGCACGGTGGTCGACGTGGGATGGGGGAGGTACTTGTCCGCGCGTTTGGATACACGGTGGCGGCCAGGTATCTCGATAACTCCGAAGAGATGGTTCGTGAACGGTATTCGCACATCGAAGCGGGCGAACTCGGCGATGTGGCTACTGAAGCTCTCGAAGAAATCGATTCTGGCTTATAGAAAACCATTCCACTTTCACTCCCCTCTCGTGACCATTATGAGCCAGTAGGAGTGTTGTTTCTATATGGCAACCCTTCCGTCGCTTTTTGAGACTTTTCTGGCGAATATCCGTCCCTCAGACCAGCATATTGAGGATTACAAGGAGGGGCACGAAACACTGCGTGAATTACTTCGAAATGACGACACAATAACTGAATTCTATGTTGGGGATTTCCTTCAAGGGAGTTACCGGCGGTGGACTGCTGTCAGACCTATTGGGGATGAAAAATCGGATGTTGATATTGTATTCGTCACAGACCTGGACAAAGACGAGGTAACCCCACGAGAAGCTATGGAAAAATGCGAGCCCTTCTTAGAAGAGCACTATGAAGGCCTGTGGACCAGGAAGGATCGGGCCTATCAGATTGACCAAGACCGTATTGAGATTGATCTAGTGTTGACTGCATCCCCCAGTGAGGCAGCTAAAGCAGCTCTTCAGCCAGACGGTTCGGTTGGCGGTTTAGAGGTCGGCGAAGGATTGGACACAAACCAATCAAGCCGAGTTGCTGAAGCATTTGGACTGACCCTTGACGAGAATGAGGAAGAGTGGCGAGACGAGCCACTTGATATTCCGGACCGACGGCTCGAAGAGTGGGATAAAACACACCCCATCGCAACAATCGAGTGGACGCTAAAAAAGAACGACATAACTGACGGTCATTACGTAAACGTCGTCAAAGCAATCAAGTGGTGGCGAAGAACTCAGATTTCTGAACCTGAACGCCCAAAGGGATACCCACTCGAGCATTTAGTCGGTGAGTGCTGTCCTGATTATATCGATAGCGTTGCTGAGGGGATCGTTCGTACTTTCGAAACTATTGAACAGCGCTATGCAAATGAAGCTCGGATGAATGACACACCCACTCTCCCTGCTCGAGGACTTCCGCAGATCGACGTGTTTGCTCGAATTGACGGAGATGACTTTGCTGCCTTCCATGAAGCAGCTGGGGAGGCAGCAACATTAGCTCGAGAAGCATATGAAGAAGACGACAAGTCGGTATCACGGGATCTGTGGTCTGATCTTCTTGGCGATACCTTCCCTGAATACGGAAATGGCGATTCTGATGATGGTGGAGAAAAAGCTGTCAATCTTGACTCCTCCTCAAAATCAACGAGCGTCTCGGATCAGCGATTTGCATAACAATTCTTAGACTAGTGATGCCTCCCTCTGAACTCACAGCAGCTGTCTCTTCGCTCGATTCTCTTGATGGTGTCACGGTTATTGAAGGCCCGTTTCAGCACGAAGAGAGATTAAAATGGGTTCTGGAAGTCAAACTTCAACCAGAGGAAATTGAGGCCACCTCTCAAATTCCACAGGAGTCCACATGGTTCGTTCTTATCGACTCGACCTATCCTGGAGGTAGCATTCGGATTTACCCTGCTGAAGAGGGGGGTATCACAGCCACCTACCCTCACCAACGCCTCAACGTAGCAGGCGACGAAGATACTCCTTGGAGAAAAGGGAACATCTGTGTGGCTCGCTACGGACATATTATCGGGCGATCGGGCGCAACGGGGGAACCAAATTCTCCGGATGAACGTCTTCGATGGCACTTGGAACGGGCTCTATCGTGGTTAGAAGCAGCATCTAAGGGAGAACTCCGTCAGGAAGGAGAGCCATTTGAACTTCCGATATTCAGCACGAACTCTGCTCCTCAGAATCGAGTTGCATTCAATGAAACAATGGAATCCCTCGAACTTTGGCGATCCGAGTTTGGTAATTGGGGGTTCGTTGATTTCGTGGAGCTTACCGAGCCGTCAGATGTCTTCCTTACGGAGGAGTTCCGAGATGAAGACGATAATGTCGTGTATCATCCGGAGTGGGGAGAATACATTAGTTCACATATCTGTTCTCAAACTCGTGGAGCATGGCTGTTACTGGAGGAACCCCCAATCAAGCCTCCTTGGGAGGTGCCTGAAACTTGGAGTGATTTGGCAAACCTACTGGAGGACTCCTCTATTGATCCATTTGAACTCCGGGCAAATATAGATTCTATCGTCGAAGAAGATGCGTTCAATTGTCTCCTCTTAGGGTTTCCAATTCCTAGTGAGGTCGGAGGGTCCTCGGAACTCATCCATTGGCAGGGTATCGAACTCTCTGATGTTAGACCAGCATCTGAGTTACCCGGGTTTAGGGAAACACCCAGAGGAAAGGAAATCGCGGCTAGAGTAGATCTTTCTCGAGATTCTATCCGTTGGCTTGATTCAGACAACTGGGCTCGCGAACAGCTCTCTCGTCGGGGGCATATCCAAGATCCGCTTCGTGAAGCTAGTGTCCTTCTTATTGGTGCCGGTGCACTCGGGAGTACCGTTTCTGAGGGATTAGTACGGGACGGATGTCACGACCTCACTATTGTCGATGGGGAAACCTTGGAAATTGGTAACCTAGCGAGACACACGTTAACTCTCCCTGACGTGGGAGAAAATAAAGCTGAGGCGCTCGCGAATAGGCTTAATTCGGTATCTCCGCATGTCGATGTTGCTGGATTTTCTGTTTCATTTCCTTTGGAGGAAGACGAGCAATTAGAGCTGATTGAATCTGTAGATGTGGTAATCGATTGTACGGCCTCAAATTCTGTTCTGCAGGCACTGAATTCCTGTAGATGGGAAGAGCCGGTTCTCTTCTGTTCGGCATCTATGGGTAGACGAGCAAACCGACTATTCTATTTCGCGTCATACTCTCTGAGTTTTCCGGCCAGTCAGTTTCAAGAAGAATTCGAACCGTGGCGATTGCAGGAACAGATTGAGTGGCAACCTGGTGAAGACGCAGTTCCTGAGCGCGTTGGCTGCTGGCATCCAGCATCGGTGATTCGTATGGATCAAGTCATGACATGGGCTGGAACGATTACACGCCTACTTGAACAGGATACATCGTTAGGTCTTCGGGGAACTGAATTCAGAGTCCTCGAATCTGGGGACGATGGCACTCCTACGATTTCAGAGGCTGAGCCGCCATTTCAGGATGTTGAACAATGGATAGCCCCAGATTCTGAGGTATCGGTAGAGATCCCTGCTGGTTGTCTTAGAGCGATTGTTGATATCTGCGTCGACGCAGATCCCCTTGAGACAGGGGGGATTTTAGCTGGTACGGCTCTAGAGCAGACAGTCGCACGGATTATCCGTGCTAGCGATCCGCCACGAGATTCTGATCAAGGACCTACAACTTTCACCAGAGGTACTGAACGTGTCGACGAGTGGTTACGAGAGGCTCGTGATAGTTTAGGTATTCACTATCTGGGAGAATGGCACTATCACCCTGGGGGGTCTGCGGAGCTGAGTTCTCCAGACCGGGCACAAATGAACGAAATTGCTTCGACTGATGAGTATGGATGTCCCCATCCGATTATGTTCATTTTCGGTGGAAACCCGTCAGAGACGCTTGCCGTCAGAGCGTATCTCTTCCACCGAAATCGTGATTATGAGGAACTTGAACATATCGGACCGCCAGATGATCCAAGTAGACCGACGAGTAGTTTTGATTTAGATATTAACTTCCCGAATGCGAGAGTAGGTGACTCTCAATGACTAATCCAGCTGGGGATGTCTTCATTAGCTACAAACATTCACAACAGAATTTAGCCGAAAAGCTGGAAATTGCCCTCCGGAACCACGGGATACCTGTTTGGCGTGACGTTCACGACGTCGGTCCAGATCCATTAGAGCAGCAAATCCGAGAAGACCTCCAAGATTCGAACTTGGCTGGTGGTATCGCAATTATAAGTAGTGATGTTACTCAGTCCCCCGTCATCCTCAAGACCGAACTTCCTGAACTTCACAAACGGTGGCGGAGTGATGATGAGTTCTTTGTCGTCGTGGTTTTAGCTCCGGGTGTGGATTATGACGAGGCGGAATCAATCTTGTCCAAAGCAGAATCCCCATACGATCTATCCCATTGGTATATGGAGTCCTTGGACGTGGAGGAGACTTCTTCCTCCTCAGCTATTGGTCGAATCATTAACTCGATATTAGACAGATTGGGGCAGAACCAGAAGACCAGCAGTCAGCTTCCCCCTGTTGATGCTGTAGTTGATGCCGTGTTGGAGCGTCGACTACAATGTATCCACAATCATCTGTCGTCTAATTCTCCAGTAGAGTGTTCGCTAGACACGTATGGTAAACCCTCCCATGATATTCAGCTAGCCGTGAGTATTGATTGGTCACCTCACTTCGACGACGGTATACCAGATAGATCCATATGGGCTGACCAGCTACTCCCAGCGTTACGTACAACGACCGATTATCTTCAGCAAGAGACCCCCGGAAGAGAGATTCGTTTTCGAGGACGGGCCCATCTACCGGCAGTATTCTCGCTTGGATACTGCCTTCCGGAGACACGAGGGATTAGTACTGCGTGGATGCAACCAGATCAGGATGGGAATTTTTCGCCATGGCGGCTCGATCTAAACTTGGAAGAGAGCAACTTACAGAGCGACCTCGAAGAGATCGATCGAACTGCTTCAGACCTTGCGGTTCTAGTAAACATCACCGATGATGTGAAGCCGGAAGTCGGAAAAACGAAATCCAAGCTACCGGACTTTAATGGTATTCTGGAATTTGGATTTGAGGAGGACTCAAAAGGCCGATTAACAGCTCCTGAAGCAGCACATGCGGCAAAAGTATTCCAGCAGGACCTTCGAGGTGCGATAAATCGCCTTCCAGAAACGTCTACCATTCATCTCTTTATGGCTACGCCAGCTGGAATTGCGTTTTTATTTGGACAGATGACTAACACTTCCCCCTCAATTCAGACGTATATCCTTAACACTGAAAGCGGAAGCAGAACCTATGAACCTACAGCTCAGCTATCATAAAAGCAGAAAAAGTGTCGAGACCTGCCCGGCGCCGATCGCGGGTACATCATCCCACCACACACCGGACAGGTGACGGCCTCGCCATCGTCGATAATGGCGGGGACGACTGGGCGGCCGTCACGACGACTGCGGAAAGGCATATCAGCAACGAACACCTCGGTAAGCAGATAATCTCTCCCGGCCAGCGGAGCGGAGCAATACGGAATTGGTTAAAGCGGATCCTCGAGACCGCAGGAAATACAACGCATACAGCCATCTTCGCGTTCCCAGATGTGATCGCAGTACTGCGGGTCGGTGGTCGTCATTTCAGAGAAGTCCTCGAACGGATCGTTTGAGATGATCTCCTCGCCCTTGTGCTCTTTCAGGCGGGCACCACATCGACATCGATAGCGATTCTCGCCCCGTGGCTCCCAGATGTGTTCGTGGTTCTCTTTCTCTCTCTTCTTTTCCCGCTGTTCAAATGCCGTTTGAGCAGCTCTATCAGCAAGTTCGGCGCTCGTCTTGATAGTCGATTCATCGTAGATGTAGGCGTCTACGGCACGGTCTTTCCATCGTTCGAGTCGACAGTGCTTACAGAAGTCCCGGTCGTGGAGATCGCTTCCTCCATACTTCCAGGTATGGCTACAGTCGGGATTCGGGTCGTTAAAGGTGAGAGGGTCAGGGTTCGTGAACCGATCAAGATATTCTTCAGGTGGATCGATTTCTGGCGGTTCCGCCCAAGAGGCAGCGAAGGCGCTCTCAGCTCGTTGATTAAATGCGATGACCATCTCCTCAATACGGAATCGGTCACTAGTGAAATCCTCCGGACTGGCCCAATAGACGCTATATCCGGCTGAGAGGTAATCGTGCGTGACCGCGTCGATATCCTTGCTCTCGTTCGCGTACTGCACTTCAACGATTAAACCACGTCCCAAGTAGTCGTTCGAGTCCTCGGAAGAGAATTCGACGAGGGCATCAGCACGACGGGTATCAGAAAGTGTTGGAGTACTCGGGATATCGACGGTGAGCTCGGGCCCACAGCGAACGTATTCAGCGAACCGTTGTCGCAGCGCGGAAACTGCGAGGGATTTCATTTTCCGATGTGGATCTGACTCGCCACCAGAGCAATTGCCCGTCGACGTGCCTGAAGGAGAGGTTACGTGATAGAAATGGCGAGCGCGGCCATCATCAAAGGGACCTCGGGGTCGCATGGTTCCACCACAAGCCGGACAGACGACGTCCGTACCGTCGCCTACCTCCTCGGGAAGGACGGTCGAGCTATCTTCAGCATCAGGCGACTGGGCGATGAAGGGCATCTATGCCGACGTAGCGAGTTCCTCTGTAGACTCGATATACTCGTCTTCCCAGGCTCTTCGGGCCTCGATTTCACGCAACCCGCGTTTCGTGACCGTGTACACGTTTGTCCGTTTGTCGAGCTCTCCTTTTTCAAGAAGACCTTTGTCGACGAGGTCGTCGAGATTCGGATAGAGCCGCCCGTGATTGATCTCTTGCTCGTAGTAGTCGTCAAGTTCATCCTTGACTGCGAGCCCGTGTGGCTCCTCGAGCCCGGAAATCACGTACAAGATGTCCCGCTGGAAACCGGTTAAATCGTGCATCCGTCTGTTCCCCTACTTTTGACGGATCCCATATGTGCTCTCTGGTGCGCGCAGGCGGATTTTCAGCTCCTATTGGCCAGATTCTCGCGTGAAAAGTTCGAACTTTTATATGGTGTACAAGAGAACACCGCGATGGAATGTCTGACCTAATCGTCAAAGCAGCCGTGAAGGACGCACTCTCGGACCACAACGTCTCGGCGGATTTCTACGACTCCCTCAACGAAGAGGTCGCCGAACTGCTCGACGACGCCGCAGAGCGCGCTGAGGCCAACGATCGGAAGACGGTACAGCCCCGCGATCTGTAGGCCTGCGTAACGCAGCCACCCCCGCCCCTCGAACGTAGTTTTTTGAGGTTCCTGATCAGAAGGTAGGAAACGGAGATGGCGGACGCACCGGATACAGAACGGCAGGCGGTCGAACCCGATGCGAGAGAGGTCCTTAGCGTGTCCCAGCTGAACGACCGGATCGCGTCGGTCGTCCAGGACACGCCTGCCCTCAACGGCGTCCGCTGTATCGGAGAGGTTACCGACCTCCACCAGAACAGCACGGCGCTCTACTTCACGCTCACCGACGGCGACGCCGAGCTCCCCTGTATGCTCTGGGCGAACCGCTATCGGGAGATGGATGCCGACCTCGAGGACGGGATCGAAGTCATCCTCGAGGGCGATATCGACTACTGGGTCGAAGGTGGGAAAATCGACCTCAAACCGTGGGAGGTCATCGTCGTCGGCGACGGCGACCAGGCGGCGGCCGTCGAGCGACTGCGAAGCGAACTCGAAGAGCGTGGCTGGTTCGACGACGAGCAGAAACAGCAACCGCCGGCGTTTCCGGAACGAGTCGGCGTCGTCACGTCCCTCCGAGGAGACGCCCGATACGACATCCAGAACGCGATTCACGAGCAGGACCCTACCGTCGACATCCTGGTGAAGGACGCAACCGTCCAAGGGTCGGAGGCGCCGACGTCCATCGCGAACGGCATCCACCATCTCGACCGCTCGGAGGACGTCGACGCGATTATCGTCGGCCGTGGCGGTGGGAGCGATTCGAACCTCCAGGCATTCAACACTGAGCGGGTCGCGGAAGCCATCTTCACCGCGAACACGCCCATCGTCACCGCGATCGGGCACACTGACGACCGGCTCATCGCCGATCAGGTGGCGGATGTCGCAACGATTACGCCGACGGCCGCCGGCGAGTATACCGCGAATTCACGTGAGGAGTTCATCGCGAGCGATATCGAGCCGATGGAGCAACAGCTTGAGACCGCGTACGAAACGTTCCAGCAAGACCACGAACACGAACGGGAGCTCGCCGAAGCAGTCGACGAGGCGGCCGCCTCCGAGGGACTTCCGCCGATCTACTACAAGGCCGCCATCGGTGTGTTGCTGTTGTTGCTGCTGTTCATCACTGCGCTGTGGCTGGGGGTGATCTAAGCGTGGCAAACGATTCAGTAATCCACGACCGCCTGAGCCGCGTCGAGGAGATAATCGAGCAACTCGATGCGGATGAGTGTGACATCGAGGAGGGTACGCGGCTACACGACGAGGGTCAGGAACTCTTGACCGAGGTGCGGGAAATCCTTGGTGAAGGGAGTGGAGACGTCGTCGAAATCGAGTAGATTTTCGCACCAACCTTAACCAACACTCTGTTCGGATCACCCTCTTCTGTTGGTTAACTCTATTATCCGCAGTGAACTAGTCTATCGCTTATAATTTACTTTAGATTATTGCGCCCGTGTTGGCCAGAAAGTATTTACTAGCGTTCCAGCTATCGTGTCAACATGTACCGGGATTCAGCCGGTGCATACCCATACCCGCACGTATGATAACACGGTCAGTCACCATCGAGGAAATCGATGACCTGTACTTGATGTGGAACGACCACATCAACGCCTCTGCCCTCTATCGTCGTGCCCTCCGCGAGGAAATGGACGTCCGCGGTGTCGACCCTGATGAACTCCGCGACCTCCTCGACCGGGCCCGCGAGCAGGGCTACACGCTCGAAGAGATCGCAGAGGAGACGAACCGCTTCGATGATCTTCAGTCGCTCGTCGAGGAGCCACGGGGCTGCTCACCGGCTGGAGAAGCTTCCAACGACTAACCCGCTATGACACAGGATAGTACTCCCTCCGACCCTGAGCGTAGCTCCGAAACAGACTCGTCGTCGGGAAGCAGGCTTCCCAGGCAAGCCGCAGTTACGATTGTCCTGCTGAGCCTGTTCGCCGTCCAACCCGCTGCCGCACAGACCAACGCAGTCTGCAGCGCGGATAACCTCCCGAGTATGATTGAGGGATTCTTCCAGCTCACCACCGCGCTGGGGATCGTCGGCCTCGCCATCGTCTGGCAGGCTGACTCCCTCATCGAGATGTTCACCCTCAATCCCGAACAGAAGAAGGGCCTCAAGCGCCACAAACGCTCCGCGATGAAATCCGCCGTCGTCCTCGTGGTGCTCGGCCCGCTGTACACCGTCGCCGGGTCGATGATGGGCCTCCCGCTGGCCCAGTGTGTCGACCTCGTCCCCTGGTAAACCGCTCCCACCCCCGCTGTGAGCCCTATGGAACGTCGAGAACTCTCCATAATCATGGCCGCGCTGTGCGTGACGAGTGTAGTCACGGGTATCGTCACGGCTGCTCCACCACGGCCAGGAACGGAGGACAACGGGCTCACAGAGAACGAATCGGCGACGCTGTGGTCTCGCGACGCAGACGACTACATCAGCCAAGAGGAGTACCAAGAGCGGTACGGCGAGTCTCGGACTGCGATGGAACAGCTCGCGAACGGGACGGACATCACGTTCAAGCGCCCACCAGCGACCGCGGCGACGTGGACACGAAACGACTTCGAGGACCTGAACGCCGGCGGGTCGGACACCTCCATTCACCCACCACACGCCTCGCTAGAGGACGGCATCTACATCGAAGATGCGCACGCCACGATATTCGCCGTCCAACCATCGACTCGAGGCCACCTAGAGTCGGGTGAAACCCCGCTCTACATCGCGCCGAACGGAACGATGCGTGGGTTCGTCGACTACCGTGTCCGTGTCCCGAATGGGAGTTCGTCCGGGAATCGGACGGTCGAGTGGTCGCTGACGAATCACGAGGTCGACGAGGTCCGGCTCATCAACGATGGGACCACTATCGTCGAGCAGGAGGGCTCGCACACCCCCGCGTTGGAGTACCAGATCGAGGACGATTGGAGTACGACACTCACCCTCGAAGCAGAGATAGACGTTCGCTTGAAGAAGACCGTCCGGATCGACCGAGGTGATGAGACGGATGTCGATGTCACGTACCAAACCGAGTCGCTCAACGTCACGGATTCAATCGATGTCGAGATCTACGACCTTACGGCGTACCCCTACTACGCCGAATACCCGAACGGCGATGCCGGGGTGGCGATCTTCCAATCCCGCCCCTGGCAGGGCTACACGCTAACCGAGAACGGGAGTGCTCGCGTTCGCGGCGTCTGGCGGTTCTACACCGCCCGGAACACGAACTGGGATACGCTCGTGCAGTCCAGCCGGACGGGGAGCTCGACCGTCGAGTCCGACGCGATCCCCGTCTACGTCCACGCGTATCCCTCCCGGATCGGTCCCCGTGCTGAGCCAGTCCGTGATGGTCCCGAAATCATCGATACCTGGGGGACGGATCGTCCATCGCCGGTCGGAACCCTCGGCGAGAACATCAACATCGAGATCATCAACCAGTCCTACACGACGACGTATGGTCTCGCCGTCCGCGCCGAGACACTCGACCGTGAGGACCTCCACGTTGCAGGCATCGTCCGTGGCGTAAACGCCTCTATCGTCGCCCCTGATGCCGGTTCTGAGCGACAGCTTCGGCGCAGTAACCTTTCCGTCGAGGTGATCCAGCAAAACCAGTCACAGGCGACGCTCCGTATCGAGCTTCGAGATAACCAGACGGGGACTCCGATTGGACTCGGCGGAGGCGGTCGCCGGTATCCGATCGGTGGCGGGGCTCGGAACGGATACATCACCATCGCGGACCAACGGGTCGAAACGAACGCGTCTGGCGTCGCAATCGTGACGGTGGAGCAACCGGGGATCTACACCGCCCGGTATCACCCTGGGTCGTGGCTTGGCCACAATCCCGCCTACGTGAGTGATACGGCGACGGCCCGCTGGCATCCACTCGGGACAATCGAGGGCTGGTTTGCCCTCTTCGTCGAGGTCGGATGGCAACTGCTCCCCTTCTTCGTGATGTTCTACGCCGGGAAGCGGCTCCTGCGGATGCTCGGCCCCGAAGACATCTTCCAGAACAATCCATGACTCGAGACAATCACCACCTCAGCAGACGGACCGCCCTCCGAACAGTCGCCGGCGCCGCCCTCGCGAGTGTGGCCGGGTGCCTGGACAGTAACGGAAGCACCACTCCGAATGGGAGCGAGAGCCCCGCAGATGGGTCGGGAGTGTTCCAGCAGGTGACCGTCGATGGAACAGCACTCGTCGTTGAGTTCGCCGCCGACTCAGAGTTCGACCAGATCAACCTCATTCAGCCGAATGGGGAGCTGTTCGGTCAGCGGGAAGTCGCTGCGGGGTCACAACAGGTTTCCTTCGATCTCGGAACGAGCTACGCACCGGGCGAGTACGAGGTTGTTGCTCTCAACGGTGAGGAGACGGTTGGTGAGAGTTCCCTCTCTGTCCAGCCGACCTTAGAAATCGTCGAGATGGGAATTGGCAGAAACCAACCCGATGAGATGTGGGATGGACCAGAAGACAAGATCGAAGAGGAGGCTTTTGTCACAGTCGAAAATCGGGGAAGTGGACCAGACGCGGTAACGAAACTACTCTTCATCGGTGATGTTCCCTACCCCTCTGATGAGGAGGGTACGAACTACGTAGACGATGAAGATGTGAGCGGGATCTACGACCCTGAATCAGATTCGGAGGTCGAACAAGTCACAATCGCTCCAGGGGCCCAAGTCACGCTTTACAGTTCACGCTCGCCATTTGCCTTCGTTCCTGGAGCAGGAACTTCCTGCTCTGACGAGGCGAAGACTGGCGAGTTCGAGCTGATCCTAGAAACACGGGTGGGTGGAGATCGCATTACGAAAACGTACAACATCCAGTATTCAGCATCTCAGGACTCAGAAAGCTGTGATATTTCCATCAGTGAGGCCTAATCATGGTTGATCTAATCGACGTCGTACTGGAGGGGTTCAAAGAGGTCGTTGATTGGTTTGTCGGCCTCTTCATGGACGGTCTCCGTTCTGGCTACGAGACCCTTACTGAGGAGATGTTCGGAACACCGACACCAGATACCAACGGAGCGTTCGTCTTCGGTGAACCCCAAAATGCTCCCTGGCCTGCAATTCAGGATGCACTAGTCGGAGGTGAGATCATGTTGATCTCACTTCTCCTCCTCGTAATGTGTGTCCAAGGCCGACACACGGTCCGAATCTTCAATATCGGTAGTGCATATGAGGCCAGGCGCACCAAGAAAACCGCGTGGGTCGGTGCGTTCCTAATCATCACCTGGTACTGGGTGAGTATCCTCGGCCTCTACATCGTTGATGGGTTCACCGTCGCCCTGATGCCGAGTCTGAGTTCCTTGGGAGAGGCGATGCTAAACTTCCTCGAAGTCTCCCTTACGAACCCCGGACTTTCGCTCGTCTTCGCCCTGGTCGGTGGTCTTTCGATGTGGGCCTTGGAAGCTCTCTACTACATTCGAGAGGTTCTACTCTACGTCTACGTGTACGGAATGCCGATTGCGTTCGCTCTTGCATATGGCAATATTCCGGTTCTCTCCGATATCGCGATGGGATTCAGCAAGCGATTCGTGCCATTAGCCGTCCTGCCTCTGCCGGCAGCGGTAGTTTTCAAAGGATACGATCTACTGTACTCGCAGAACGCTATCGCCCCGAGTAGCCCATTTTTACGCTACTTGGTCGCAGCGTCACTCCCCCTGATTGCGCTGTATCTGACTTGGAAGACGTTCAAGTACGCAACCCCACTGACAGCGAAGGTTCTGGGTGGCGCCACGAAGGGTGCGGCTCTCATCGGCGGCGTGGCTGCCGGGGCCTACGTTGGTGGGGCTGGCGTAGCGACGACCGCAGCCCGATGGGGGCCCAAGGCCGCCGCAGGGCACGCGGTCGCCCAGAAAGCAGCAGTTCGAGGGACGAACGGTGACGAAGACAGCGGGACGCCGTCCTACCGGCGGACCGAGAACGACCCTGGAAGCTACTAACAACCCATGTCGATAGATCAAGACGCAGCCGCACGGCGCATCATGGATCAGTTCGGTGAGGAGAGTCGCATCCCTTACCTCAACATCGAAGAGGGTGACGTGGGCGTCCTGATCGCCTTCCCGATCGTCGGCCTGTTCATCGCTGGCCTCACGGGCATCGAATCACTCGCCCTCCCGTTCGTCGCCGGCGGCTTCGGCTTTGGCGTCGCCATCGTCTACGTCTCTCCCGATCACCTGAACGCTTGGACATGGACCAAGGACGTCTATCGGTACGTCAAGCGACCGCAGATTACCTTCAGTGCTCCCGAAGACGCCGACGGGAGTACCAACGAGACAGAGCGGAACGAGGGCGGGCTCGCGAACTACACGCCGTTCAAGCCGGACGAGCGAACGCAGGATCTCACGAACGTCGAGCGAGCGTGGCCAGGCGCTGGGGCCATTCAGCGGGCTGATGGTACGATGGAGGCGTTCATCGAGATCGACCCCGACAATATGGACTTCGCGATGTCCGACGACTGGGCCCAGCTCCAGGACGCCGGCGAGGACTTCGCCAACAAAGAGCTAGACTCGAAGCTCAAACTCCACGCGACAACCCGGTCATTTCCGGTGGAGCAGATCACGGAGAACATCGAAGACCGCCTCAACGACGAAGACGTCACGGAGAACCCGATCTTCAAGGAACTTCTTGAGGAGTACCGGGAGACCCGACCGAAGGAGATGCAGGAGCGCGGCATCCAGCAGGTGCGATACTACATCGGCGTCCAGGTCAGCCCGTTGGAGGTCTACGACCGCTTCCGCGACGAGGGCACGCCCGCCGAGAAGCTGACGCAGTTCCCCGTCATCGGTTTCCTGTTCAACCCGTTCGTCACCCGTCGCGAGGACCTCACTGACGTCGAACGTCGCGCCCAGATGTTTGAGAAGCTCGACAGTCGGGTGAACGACGTGCGGTCGGAGTTCATTCAGCAGGCCTCTGGCTGGTCCGCACGCCGGCTCAGCACGGTCGAGTTGTTCGTCCTGAATATGGACTTCTGGAACGGTCGCGAACACGATTACGACGAGGCAGAGCGTATCGTTCGCGAACAACCGATCATCGGCCAGTCGCGCCGGGAGGATGCGTTCGATGCGTAGCGCGATCCTTCAAGCGGGAGGCGGCGTGGGCAGTCAGCTCGTCAGGTGGCTCTCCAGTCCGACCTCTACGGAGGGCGCAGCGCTCTATCTCCTCATCCTCGTCCTGCTCGGTATCGGTGGAAAACTCCTCTGGGACTGGTATACCGAAGACGACACGGAAGAAGTCGAGTTCTCGGATGTTCTCGACGAGGAGACACTCGAACAGGGCGAGGCCGAACGCCAGCTCCTCGACGACATCGCCGAGTCACACAAGACGGTGACCGCGCCGGCTGCCGCCGAGTGGGAAACGCGAGCCGCACGAGTCGGCGAGCAGTGGACGACGACGCTGTACATCGCCGACTACCCGGACTACCCCAACGACGGCTACCTCAGCGACCTCTTCGAGATGACCGACGTACAGTTCGACCTGACGGCCCACATCACGCCAAAGAATCAGGAGCGGGCCCGGAACGAACTACAGGACATCGCTGACGATCTTCAGGTGGATGCCGACCTCGAACAGAGCGTCCGGAGTGCCTACCTTCAGGAGCGGGCCAACGAGGCCGCAGCGACGTACACAGCTGTCGAGAACGGCGCGAGCGTCTTCGACCAGGGGATGTTCATCACCGTTCGGGCCGACGAGAAGGACGACCTCAGAGACGCCGTCCAGAAGGTCAAGAGTGCGCTTCGTGACGACCCGGCGAACCTCACGCCGAAGACCGCAATCTGTCGGCAGGACCTCGCCCTACAGTCAGCCGCGCCCATCGGCGACAACGAGTTCGGCCGAACGTCAATCGCGCTCGGCGGCGCCGTTGGCGCATTACTCTCCTCGCCGCACAACGCGACGATTCTCGAGGAGGGCGGCGTCGAGTTCGGGATTCACAAGGACAACCAGAGTCCGGTGGTCATCGACCCGTTCGCCCGAGACAACGGGTACGCGATGTTCACCGTCGGCGACACGGGCTCAGGGAAGTCGTTCAGTTCCAAGCAGAACTTCATCCGATCCATCGAACAGAGCAAGGACCGCATCGGCATCATCCTCGAACCGCTCAACAACTGGGCCGGTGTCTCGGAAGCCCTCGACGCCAAACGGATCACGGTCGGCGGGACGCTCGGTCTGAATCCGCTGGAAATCCGAGAGACGCCGGAGCACGTCCAGCGGGCGATGGGTGAGGACGCGAGCCCGTTCAACGAGAAGCTCGACGACGCGATGAGCTTCCTCACGAACTTCTTCGCCCTCCGCGGTATCTCGCTGGGCGACCGGCGGACGACGCTCGAACTCGGGCTCAAGCGCGCCTACAAGCGCCAGGACATTACGGACGACATCTCCACGCACAGCAACCCGAGCCCGACCATTCGCGACATGATGGATGTCTTCGAGGATATGGTCGACGACCCCGAGGAGTTCGTCGTGCGGTCCGACGAGGAAGCCGGGAAGATCAAGGAGGACGCAACGTGGCTGCTCGACCAGCTCCGCCCCTTCGAGGACGACGGTCGCCACGCGAATCTCGGGCAGGAATCCGATTTCGACATCCGGGACGAGAAGGTCATCTACCTCGATCTCGCCCAGCAGGAAGGGAGCGTCGACAGCAGCACGGCGCTGACGATGCAGCTCCTCATCTCGCTGGTGTACGAGCGAGCGAAGGTCTCGGACAAGGAGGTCGTGTTCTACATCGACGAGGCGCGCTACATTATGCAGGACGCCGCGAGCCTGGCGTTCCTTGAGACGGTGTTCCGGCATCACCGCCACCACGACCTCTCGATCCGGCTGGTCACACAGACCGTCGACGAGTTCTTCGAGCACGCCGAATCCGAGGCGATTCTCGATCAGTGTGCCGTCAAGCAGTTCCACCGCCTCGATGGGATGGACGAGGAGTGGGCCGACGAGTTCGGCCTGAACTACGCGCAGATGCGGTTCGTCCAGGATGCGGTGCCCGGCAACGAGGACGCCGGCTTCTCCGAGGCCTTGGTGGGCGTCGACGGCGAGTGGCGCGGCATCCAGGTCAAAGCGATGCCCAAGGAGAAGCAGGTCATCGACTTCGACCCGACCTCCCAAATTCGGTCCTCGCTCCCCGGCGCAGGCGACAGCGCTGCCGATAGCGAGATGGAGGAATTCCAAGCGGAGCTCGAAGAGCAAGTAACGAACGGAACGAACGAAACGAACACCACCGAAGATGAATCCGACGCCGTCGCAGCCGAGCCAGACGGCGGGTCAACGGAGGGGAGCGACGATGGCTGACTACCTGCGCGTCACCCCGACCTCCGAGCAACTCGATGCCGAAAGCATCCCCCGCGTCCTCGACAGCCTCCACAAACTGACCACGCCGGGGTCGTCAGGCCTCGGGGCAAAGCTGAACCCGCTCAACAGCGAGACACCACCCCGATTCGAGTTTCTCGCGATCAGTGATGGGCCGGATGAGCCGGTGGAGTTCTTCTACGGCGCCGATGCTCACCTAGATACTGTCGAAAAGCGGCTCCGCTCGATCTACCCGTCCACGTTCGATATCGAACGCGTCGACATCGACGTCGCCGACCGTCTCATTCAGCCGGTCGAGTTGACACCAGAAGAGTTCGTCGACCACTACGAAGCCAGGCGGCTTCAGTACGAGTTTGGTCCAGGGGAGCAGTACGAGCACGTCGACGAAGGGCCGGCTGACGCCGACGCAGCCGACTCCGATCCACTCGTCGACGGCGGCACGGTATCCGCCACAGCTCCCGAGCATCACGTTGTCGTCGGCGACTCCGTACTCGAACTTGCCCCATCCGAGACACTCCCCGAGGACGAGCAGCGGCCATCGATCGAGAAGCCGACGATGACGCCGAGGGGGACGATCCTGGCACGGCCAGCCGAGGACGCCGTCTCCCCGCTCGGTGTCCAGTGGTGTGGATCCGCGTCTCGGAAGCAGGACTGGATGACGTCGCTGACGCCGTTCACAGCGGACGAGTCAGACGGGAATCTCTCCTCGGTCGACCAACCCGGTGCCGCGCTCGCGACGCTCATCGACCACCTGATGGAGGCGACAGCCCCGACCGCGTTCCAAGTCGTCTTCCAACGACGCAGCAGCTGGCAGTCCGACGCGGAAGTGCGGAAAGAGGACCTCGTCGACGGTCGAGACACGTTCTTCCAAGAGGTCGTCGGGTCGTTCCTCGAGGTCGAGGACCATCGGAGCGACCAGGACGAACGGCAGATCAGTGAGTCCGTCGAGAAACGGATCGAGTACATCGATGCGAAGAACGCCAAACGGTCGTTCACGGCTAACATCCGCGCCGTCGGCGTCCCTACTGATGGTACTCGCGACGACCTCGATGCTCACATGGATTCGCTTCTCCCGGTGTTTGACCCACTCGACGGGCCGTTCTACGAGGTCGAGGGCCAGCGGTTCCGAGAGAGTGGTTTTCGTGAGAAAACGAAGGAGAAGAACGCACGGGCCGCGCTCCAGCGTTTGCTCAACCGAGAGCTAACGACGGGCCGGGGGAAGACCCGGCCTGAGTTAGTTCTCTGTGGGACGGAACTCGCGAACTTCGTCCTTGTCCCTTCCTCCGAACAGTTGACCGTTGAGGGAACACGGGGGACTCGCGCCGAACAGCAGAGCCGCAATCCGCTCCCGTGGCCGAATCCCGACCTGATCCAGCAGTTCCAGGACGGGATGAAAATCGGGTACGCCCTCGACGAGAACGGTGAGCCACGACCAGACCCGATCCGGATCCCGCCGGACCTGTTGCCCACGCATTACGGGCGGTTCGCGTCGACTGGTGGCGGGAAGTCGAAGGCCATCATCAACGACGCCCTCTCCCTGCGCGAGTCGACGGGTGGGCCCGTCGTCATCGTCGATCCGAAGGGTGACGGGATGTGTGAGAACTACCTGCGCTGCCACTACGAGCGGTTCGGTGGCCTGGACGACGTCTACCACTTCCGCGTCCCCGAGACGATTCCCGCGTTCTCGTTCTTCGATATCCGCCCGGCGCTCGAGGCGGGGCGGAACCGCGAGGACGCGATCCAGGACAAGGTCGACCACTTCCACGACATCCTTCGGATGATTATGGGACGCGAGCAGTACGGGCAGGCGTTCGTCGCGAACGAGATCCTGAGCTACCTGATCAAGGCGCTGTTCGACGAGGAGTACGGCAGCGACGTGTTCGGGCTGGACGACCTTTTCGCCGCTGCCCTCCGGATGCAGCGCGACCAGACGATTCCTCCGGTCTCAGCGGACAACCAGAACATCGAGGAATCGCTGACGCGCCACTTCGCGAAGGACAACCACCAGTTCCAGGTGTCGATGGACGCGGTCGGGAACCGCCTCGACAAGCTCAAAGAAGACGCCCATCTCCGGCGGATCTTCAGCCACGTTCCCGAGCAGAACGACGCCGGCGAGTACGTCGACAATCGCTTCGACTTCCGCGCGTTCCTCGATGAAGACACGACCATCATCTTCGACCTCGGCGACCTCCGTCCGGAGGCCCAGCGAGCGATCACGCTCCTACTGCTGAGCAACCTCTGGGACGCCGTCCAGGTGCGCCGGCGCGACGGCCAGACCGACTACGAGAAGCTCACGAACCTTATCATCGAGGAGGCGGCGCCGGTCGCGTCGACGAAACTGGTCTCCGAGCAGCTACTGCCGCAGGGTCGGTCGTTCGGTCTGAGTATGGGGCTCGTGATGCAGTTCCCCGAGCAGGTGCGGAACCGGAACGAGCGCGCCTACGACGAGGTGCTGAACAACATCAAGACGAAGCTCATCGGCAACATCTCGATCGAGCGCGATCTCGCGGAGTCGCTCGCCCACGAGGACCTCAGCCCGACCGAGCTCCGCAACCGGATCAATACGCTGCCGAGCGGTGAGTGGATCGCCCAGCTCCCGAGCCCCTCGTTCGGGGAGACTGGCCCGCCGCCGTTCTCGCTGAAGCCGCTCCCCATTGCGCCGGGGCATCCAGAAAGCGACCAGCCGCTCACAGAGCCACAGGAAGACCATTTCGAGTCCGTGTCCCGGCCACGGATGGTCGACCGCACAGCGTCCCAGTACGGGCTGACAGCGACGACTGAATCGAGTCCGACCCCCGAGGAGACTGGGTGGGGAAGTTCAGGAGCCGAAGCGACGGGTTCGTCGACTGATGGAGATACGGGAGACGACCCGAACCAATCCGCGTTCATCAGCGAATCGACGACCGAGGACGCGTCGACGTCGACCACCCAGCCCGAGACGGCCAATGACCCCGACGCAGACGAGTCAGAGATGAGCCCCCTGTTCGGACAGGTCTCCGAGACGGACGAGGAACCAGCTGCTGACCAAGCAACGCAGCCGGAGAACGGGGCAACGCCCGTCCAGGAAAGCAGCGTGCCTGTTCCAGATGACGAACTCCGACAACGCGGGCTCAGCCGTGACGACGTCCGGTTCCTGAATCGGGTCCTCGACGTGATGAACCGAGAGGACGACGAGTACACGCTACTGGACAGGATGAG
>Ga0207754_100326_pt1 | contig 20457 bp, 18 predicted proteins | sample A23E1SouthBayCA_FD_187728 | JGI IMG/M metagenome (GOLD analysis project Ga0207754, IMG submission 187728) | Aerobic enrichment media microbial communities from Eden Landing Ponds, California, USA - A23 E1 (SPAdes) | ecosystem: Environmental > Aquatic > Marine > Unclassified | place: Emeryville... | reverse complement strand
AGGCTGGTGGCAACGCCTTGGCGGTCGCCCAGTTCCTCGTGCATTTCGAGACTCTGCTCAAAGTAGTCGCGGGCGTCGTCGTAGTCGTCTTCTGACTGGGCGACGAGACCGAGATTGTTCAGGCTGGTGGCAACGCCTTGGCGGTCGCCCAGTTCCTCGTGCATTTCGAGACTCTGCTCAAAGTAGTCGCGGGCGTCGTCGTAGGCGCTCTGATTCCGGGCGACGAGACCGAGATTTCCGAGGCTATTCGCAACGCCTTGGCGGTCGCCCAGTTCCTCAGATACTGTCCGACTTTCTCGGTAGTGCACCTGCGCCTGTACGTATTGTCCACGCTCCAGACAGACGTGCCCTTTGTACTGCTCGATGCTGGCGACAGCCTCTTGATCGCATACTGACGGCACAGACAACTCGTTATCCGTCCCGAACTGATACAGCGGTTCAAGGATAGGCCATCCGTTGCCGAGTTCGACTATCTGAAGTGCGAGTTGTTTACCGAACGCTGCTGGATTCTCTCCTACCGCCTTGAGAAGCAGCGATTCGTCAAATCCTTCGCGGAGGTTTTCACGACAACTCTCGTTCTCTGCGACAGTATATAGCGCCGATACACAGGCGTTGAATCGGGTTGGTCCCCCTGTGTCCCATCCATCGTCACCATCACCCTCCACTCTCTTTGCCTCCTCACGAAGGTACAACGTCGCCCAGAGTTCGTGTGTTGTCGCCGGCACCTCGGCGTCGGGATCGTCGGTCTGATAAACGAACCAACCTTCGAGCGCCTCGCGGATCTCGTCGATATCATCGTGTACCGCCTCGTCGTGGCCGTGCTTTTCGCCGAGCGAGTGGATTAATTCGGGATGGTTGCCGATGCCGGCTGCTACGAGCAGCGCCGTGGTCAGGGCGACATCCTGTCGCAGGCTCTTATCGAACTCCAAGAAATCCTCACGATGGGCGTTGTCATCTGCTTCACCGATGATCGTTCGATACTTATTTGTCACATCTCGAAGGAGCCCGTCCGGCCTCTCACCGCCGACAGGCAGGTAGTACGAGACAAACAGCACTTGGCCGATATCGCCGCCCCGGTTAAGCCGTTCATGGACTTGCTCTGGAGATGCCTGTACTTCCCGTCCAGTTTTCGCTTCGAAGCGCTCGAAAACACCCTCGATTTCGGCTGGGACCAGCTGTTCGTCCAGAGGGTATCGGGTGAGATCCTCAAACACTTCCTCGACTTTCCCTTGCATATCGGTCTCCAGTGCTGCTGACACACCACTTTCCTCGAACCGATCGAGATCGCCACGCCGAGTGTCAAGGAGAAAACTTACTGAGTCGTAACGGAGGTCGGCCATCGCCTCGTACACACCTTCCGTCTCGGTTCGAGCCGCGTCCTCAACGACGACGAGAGTATGCCCGTCGCTCTCACGAACCGCTTTAATGAGCGATCCCGGAATTCCTCGTTCCTTCGTGAATGGCTGTCCACTCCCACTTCGACGGTAGAACACAGTTCCAGTGTCAGGATCGTCGAACCACTCACAGGCGACGGACTTACACACGGTACTTTTCCCAGACCCGGCGCGCCCTACAACCAGCCGATCCTCACCCGCACGGAGAGCAGACAACAGCTCTTCGGTCGCAGTTCGGCTGTCGTCGTGGATACCTTCACGCTCCGCTACAAAGCTCGTCCTCTCTGCGTTCTCCGCGTCTCTGGTTCCACGGACGTGCACCAAGTCGAATCCCGCACGCCAAGCAGCCTCAGGTTCGTCGATTTCGCGGTCGAATTCGACGGGTGCGACGCGCACGAATCCACTATCACGGAGGTCACGCTGCAGCAGTCTCCGGAAGCCCGATCGGAGCTGTTTTCGAGTCTGCTCCAGTTCGTCTTCGAAATCGGAGAACTGCCCTTCCAGACCAAGCACCGTTTCGAGTGTCTCTTGCACTTGTTTGGCTTCGACGATGTCGCGAAAATCAAGAAACAGCGCTTGTGCCTCGTAGATATCGTCCGTGTCGAAGGCTTCGCAGAGTTCCTCGCTAAAATTCTCGAAGTCACCCCGGAGCATCCGCCGAACGGTGTCGTCTAATTCAGTCCGTCCATCACCCTGATAATGCTCTTCCATCAGGTCCCGGAGCCTGTCCGGGTTGCCTCTCGCTGCATTGATCGCCGCGTCGCCAAATCCATCTGGGAGGAAGTGACACGCTCCTTTGGCGAGCTTCGTGAGATACGCGTGTTCGTCCTCGTCGGTTTCCTCAATAAACTGTGTAAGGCGCCGGTCGGCCTTCCGGCTATATTCTATGAACTCAGTCTTCGCCAGCGTACCGAGTGCTCCACCAACGACGAGCATCGTCGGCTCTGCAGTTAGGGCACCAGATGCAACTCCGATCACCCCGCTATCAACGAGTTTCTGAATACCATCGCAAATGGCTTCTGCTGCAGTATCAGGACCGACCGTCGGAAGCCAGTCAGGACTGGCTGTCATTAACTCCTAAATAATATCACAGAATTATAATACTTCTGTACAGATCCCTCATCATACGACTTGCAATTCATTGTTTGCAGTTCGCCCTGGTAGCCCGAGGGATTGTTCGCAATGTGTTACCGCTCGTCAGAGTCAAAATCAAGCGTCAACGACTGATCGTCGATCCGCTCGGCAAGGTCCTTGTGACCTTCCGGAACCTCATTCGCGAACGAAGTCTCGTGAGCCTTCAGTTCCGCTCGGATTCGCTCGGACTCCGCTGGCGACACGTACGGAATCTCGATCTCGTCGAGAAACTCAGGGAGGACGCTGACGAGTGAAATGTTGCTCTCGTGGCTGTCCACGGTCTCCCAGCTATCGACGTCATCCGCCCGATACTCCAGCTGGTATTCGGAGAGCGGGTTCGCTGTCGCCGTCGAGATACGCCAGTATTCGCCGGAGATCATGTGGAACACGATCGGGAGGTGCGCCTCGCGGTCGTCGACGACGATCCCGCCGCGATCGAGGGGCTCGATTTCGAGGACTGCACCCGGAAGTGGGCCGGTGAGGTTCGACTCGATCATGCCGGAGGGCTCTCCGCCACGCCGGAAGCCGAACGCCTGCATATCCACGGCCACGTTCACAGTCTGTTCAAGCGAACCGTACTGCTCTCCGTGGAGCCACGTGACGGTGTGTTCCTCGCAGCGGTCGACGGTGGCCGTCCCGTCGCCCGAGGGTTGGGTTCGGATAGGTTCGCCGTGGGCGTGTTTCAGAACGATCGAAGGTGTTTCCCGAGTCGGAACGACGATGCTGGCGCAGTCGGGGCGGATGATTGTGATGCAGATCATAGTACACTGTCCGCGAAGGGTGGACTGGTAAAACCGGTAATCCAGAAACGAAGCGTAGGTGAAAGTAGTCAACAAATTTTTTATGTTTGAATGGCACGACGACGCCGGCATACGGAGTAGCAAATTATACCACACTGACTAGAAATATGTTACTCATGGAAGACGAGTTTCGTCGCAAAGGTTTCAGGAAGCTCACCGGACCGATCGAACATTGGGTGACGACGTTTCACACCGGATACTGGGGCTTCCGCCCGGACAAAAAAGGGGCGTGGGAAGAAATCGAAGAGGGAGAGATATTCCTCTTCCATGCTTCTGGATCGGAGTTCCTAGACGCACCTAACAAGCGTGTGAGGGATGCCGGAAAAGGCGTCATTGGTATTGGGCGCGTCGGCGCGACCAGCGTGAAAGACGAACCGGCGTGGTGGGAGGAGGTTCATGACGACGGCAATTATCCCTATCTCGTCCACTTTTCCGAGATACACTGGTTCGGCGACACTGACTCGATCCGTGATGCCCCCGTTCGACAGAAGTCGGTGGACGAGATGGTCGACGACATCCACGCACTAAACGAGAACGAGATTACGTTCGGAGAGATGAGCGAGCGTACCGGCTACCGTATTCCGGCGCAGGGTTCTCCGGGGAATATCAAACATCCCGAGAAGCTCTTCCCGCTGCTTCTGGAGCGACTCCACGGCGTCGAACCTGACGAGCTAAATACACCTGAGTCGGAAAGAGAGACGGAGAGAAGTAGCGGCCGCGGCGCTTCGAGTGTCCGCTCCCGAGACCGCGACCGCGACCTTGACTCGGGTGGCCACTCTTCGGGAACAGTCTCGTACGAGTCCTCCATCGACGAGACGATGTCTGGTTGGATGGATCACGAACACGCGCTGGATACGTTCGAGGACGAGCTGATCGATGCCGGCTTCAACTCGGGAGAGACCGACTACAGCGACCTTCTGGCGTGGCGAAACACGAATCTCGTTCTCGCGGAAGCCAAGTCGATCCACGACTCGAACGAACGGTCACAGATTCGGAAGGCACTCGGGCAGCTCTACGAGTACGGCTATTTCGACGTTGAGCAGGATGCCGAACGCATCAAAAAGGATCTCACTCGCTGTCTAGTACTCACCGAGGAACCATCTGATGGGTATCGAGAGTTCCTCGAATATCTTCAGAACGAGGGCATCTTCACCTTCTGGATTGACGAGTACGAAGTCCGAGGACTGTCCGACTCAATAGAGCGGCTCGAAGCGATCACGAGCTGACGCTACTGCCACTGGTTGAGGTATTCGTTGATCTCCTCGACCGTCTCCGGATCGAATCGGTCATCGTTCTTCTTCAGTTTCTCCTCAACGGCTTGGAGAGGATCGATGTTGAGTTGATTCGCCAGACCGAGCAGGTAGATCATCACATCCGCAATCTCGTCGCGGACCTCTTTCAGTAGTTCCTCGTCCTCGCGAACTTCTTCGCTCGACGGGTTGCCGAACCAGAGGAAGTTCTCCATTAGCTCGTTCGCCTCAACCGAGATCGCCATCGAGAGATTCTGGGGTGTATGGAACCGGTCCCAACCTCGCTTGGAAACGAATTCTCGATAGCGGTCGCCCAACTGCTCCAAGTCTCTCGTCATATACGGACTCATTTCTTTGCACGTAATGAGCCTATGGTTGCGATCCGTCTGCTCCCAGAATTCACCGCCGAATCTGCGGATACTTCGTCAAACTTAGCTCACTCGTACTCAGTGCCTCAGCCTGATCAGAGGTCAACTCCCGCTTCATATCCTCCCGATTCGCATGTGACTCCACGAGGTGTCGGAGTGCAGCGTCACTGATCTTGCTGTCCTGCCCCTCGTCAGGGACTTCCTTCGCTTCAGCCAGCAGTTTCCCGTGTTCTCGGTGCGACCGGAGTCGGATGTGATCTCGACTCAGATAACTACGTGTGATCACGGTGATCCAGAAACCCCGGTTGAGAGGGTAAACCGTATTTCGCGAGTAACTGGGGGCGATTTCTTTACAAAATGTGATGTATCTGCATGTTACTCTCCCCGGTACCATCCCAGTTAAATAGGAACGTGGGAACGGTCTGGCGGAGTCGTTGCAATCCCGACGGCGGTCGGCGTAGTCACAAATCGGGAATCCCGGTGAGGTAAGAACATCTGCGCGTGAACCCGACCGGAGATTTGGGTCTGTTGAAACGCCCGATCCGGACCATACTGGCGTGTGGAATACAGGACCCGTATCGGTCACACACAGAGTTTTATTACGCGGCGTTGTTCGTCCAGCTTACAGTGTGAATTCCGGTTTTATCCTCACTGGGATTGTGTTCGTTCTCATTGGACTCGACATTACCAGAAGGCCTGCGCATCACTCGAAGCGTTTTGCGAGATACAGTCTCCTGACCCGAAACGCGACTGGCAAGCGGACCCAGTCGCAGCGTCGAACACTCGTTCTTGGGATCTGTCTCATTTGTGTTGGCGTAGCGGTGCTGTTCGGCGGGATAACGATCTGAACCAGTTGCGCGCCCCAAATCACTGCCCAGTGGCTTATCGACAGACTGGCAGAAGGAGCACTACAACTTGGAGACGACAGCTTCTGTATCGGTCATGGATACTTTGACGAATAGTCGATCGGTATCAGGGGGAATGCTGAATACACGGCGCAAGTGAATCGGACTTCGTCCGGCGATTAGCGACGACACAGATCTGTAGATTCAGGGAAAGCATTTACCAAAGACCGATCTACCGCGAGGTAATGCCTATAATTCAGAGAAAGGACGTTGTCCCGCTCTTTGGAGCGCTGATACTCGGATTCGTATTCTTCCACATCATCAACTATCTGAGCTTGTTTGGCGTGGTGACCGTAGATTCTGATTTGATTGTCGTCTCGGTGGGTGTCCTCATCGGGTACGTGGTTGCTCGTCTGAGCGACGCCCGATAGATACCGTTCGGAATCGTCACGATGCTGTTCGAGAGGCAAAACAGGTAGCCAGTCTACCTCCAGTGACCCAAGAGCGTGCATACATCGAGAGAGACAGGACGTGGTTGAGATTCCGCTCGGCCAACGTCCCAAGTACGGGCTTCGACTAGCGGGTCAGAGTGCGACGGCACTGTATCGCTTCCCAGACATCGTCGGTCAGGTTGCGCGACAGTAGTATCTCGTACGGATGGTCGAGAGAGGGGCGGGATTTGGTCGAGGCGCCGAGACGAGTGATGCGTTAGGTCTTCGTAAATTCGGTAGCGAGCAGCTAAGAGACCGACTGTGCTCCCCTCCTCATGTCGGAACCGATGCTGAACTCCCAGAAAGTTCGCTCACATCGACGTTCGCACCGACCGCTCGCCCGAACATGTAGAAGATCGCCACGTTGGTGTAGAATTGGATGAAGGGCACGAGGAGACCACCCAGACCCAACGTCACGGCGACGAGTACGACCGTCAGGAGATTCACGGCGATAGCGATAACGAACGGAATGAGCCACGCGACGAAGTAATCTAGGCTAAGAAGTGTCCGACTCAGATTGTCGACATCGAACGCTGAACCGACCGTCCGCCCTAAGGCCAGATTCGTTAGCGTAGCGGGCAGGAGGTAGTACAAGATCAGGAATGCGAGAAAGCTTGCAAAGAGGCCGACGACTCCGACACCAGCAAGGAACCCAGCAGAATCCGGATTTGCGAGGCCGGCCATCGTCGAGCCGAGACTCACACCGAGGACGATGAGCGGAACGATGCCAACGACGATGCTGACAAGTAAGGCCTTGACTCCGATCACGAAGAGATTGCTCCAGTTCTCGAAGGCTGGCGGCTCCTCTTCGTTCCGCGCCGCGGAGCCGAGTACCTCCGTGAGGTAACCGAGTAGCGGGATGGCTGGGATGACGAGGAACGAAAGGAATCCCAGTACACCGCCGATTACGAACCGACCCACTGCGCTATCCCCACGAAGGGGATACGACAAGCCTTCTTCGAGCATCTCGAAACAGAATCAGCTCCGCATCACAAAAGTTTGTTCGCCACGTTCGGAGTCTGTCTCTGAAATTCGCTAAATACGGTTCTTGTACAGACGACTCTCTGCGTGGAGAATCGCCGTACTGCATTTGCGCTGTGTCTGTTGGACGACGACGCTCGATCTACCAGAATGCTATCAGCGGTGCCTTCCAAGAGACGGAAGCCCACCGCTCACCACAAAAATTTCATTTGCCGCGTGATGAATTTCCGCTGTCGATGCCCTCCAATTTCGAGAAGCTGTTACTGGTTGGTATCCCTTGCCTGATGGTAGCGTTATCGGGCTGTGGCGGCCTCCCACCAGCAAGCCAGCCGACTGCCACCGCGGACGAACCGTCGACGATGACAGACGAACCGTCGACGATGACGGACGAACCACCGAGTTCCACGGAGTCAGCGACGACTGAGACGGTATCACGTGGTGGACTATTGATTGTCGACCCCGTCGAGAACGCGACCCTAGCGAACGAGAGTGAGATGGTTCAGTACAACCAGACGAGATTCTCCAAAGCGCCAACGCTGAATAATGCAGTCAGCGAAGCGACTTCGACGAGGACGACACAGCAGCGAGACCTCTCAGGCCAAGAGGTGCAGCGGATCGAGTCGGTGGCAGAGGCGTACAATGCGTCGACCGGGGAATTCCTCGTCTCGAAGAACGAAACAGCAGTTCGCGTCTCACTCGGATACGAACTGTGACTAGGGTCGGTGTCTCAGCAGTCGTGCTGAACACAGAGGATGAGTTCAGCACAGCAGCCCCGGTCGCTTCGAATTACTGCGATCAACCATACTCCCCCGCTACAGATGTGACCGGCGCGCTGGAGCCAGAGCCAACAGGTAGGTCACAACTCGACGGATTCGGGGACAATCGTCACTGGAACGGCTGCCGCCTCGGCGACGATGAAATCCGTATGGCCCTGACTAGCCGTTCGCAAACGATTCTTCGAGTGGTGGCCGATGACGATGTGATCGATATCGACATCCTCTGCGAGTTCGAGGAGTTGCTTACCGATTGCCGTCCCCGAGCGGAGTCCACCCCGATCCAAGTGTTCGAGATTGATGTCTACGGGCATGTTCGCCTCCGAGAGAAACGCTCGGACATCGTCACGGAACGCCCGCTCGCGCTGGGATGCGCTTTTCTCTCCTGTGACATGGGTGACTTGCAGGTCTTGGTCTAACCCGGCAGCCAACCGCATTGCGACAGTGAGAACGATTTTGAAGTCGTCATCGTCGCTGACCGCGACAAGAATACTCATACCAACAGTACGTGTCAACTGTAGTAGTACCTGACGCCCTGCACCCCTGATCGAGTGGTCGCGCATCTGACCGCCAGTGAACATTGCTCGGCGGAACGGGGTGAGACTCTGTAAGCGAACGCGCGTCTGCGTACAGTTTACTCGGCGAACGATGAGTCAACGGAATCCAGTTCCGAGAGCATATCGCGAGTCTGAGTGTCGATATCAGACCGCTGGCCTGTGCTGAACGGCTTCAGTTCTTCGTTCCGTAGGTCGAGCAGTCGCTCTCGAATGTGATCCGTCTCAGAAGTCAGCGGCGAACTCTCGGTTTCGTCATCTATACTGAGTATCTCACACGGTCCAGCTTCGAGATGATCGAGACGCTTGCACCGGTCCGACACACATCTCTACATCGCCATCGACGACATCGAACGCGCCACCTCAGCACTACGAACCCGACGGCGTCCCCCTGTTCAGCGAGACGGAACAGACCGTCCGTGTGTTGGGGGTGATCGAACGCCGTCCCCCGGTGGCTCCCCTCCAAGTTCCGCGGACGCTCCCGGGTCACCCGGGGCGAGCGAACGAACACTGATATGCGACTAGCATGAATCGACACGAACGCAGATGGTCTACCGGTTCCAATGCCGGCGGTGTTCATTCACCGTCTGGTCGACGAGGCGAGATGCCATCGCCGACGCCGCCGGCAGTCACATCCTCAGCCACTACCGCGAGCGAGTGACCAAACAGGATTTCCGGATCCGCTGGAGTTGCCCGCACTGTGAACGGAGCGGTCAACACCACGACGGCGACGCCGGTGTCGAACGCTTCGAGCGACATCTGTTCGAACACGTCGAGTCGTCCGTCGAGTCGGGTGTCCACGTCGCGGACGACATCGACCGAACCGGTGGCGTCCTCGTCCGGGCCCCGCGTGGGAGCACCGGCCTCGACAACGCACGGGTCCACTTTCTCTCTCCCGGAGGGGTCGTCCTGTTCGTGACGACGGCCCCCGCCGAGCGAATCCGGTTGCTCGACGATGCGCTCCAAGAGTGGCCGACGCGGACGATCATCCTCACGACGAAACCCGATCCGCTCGGCGACATCTCGGATCTCGACCTCTCGGCGGCATCGTTGGAGGTCGTCCGTCTCGACAGTCGACTCGGCCTCTCCGAGGTCGGCGAGACGATATCACGGGTCGTCGGCGAGTACGAAGACGTCGGGGGAAAGATCGTCGCCGAATTCGACATCCTTCCAGAACTCGTCGAGAAGTTCGACCTGCAAACGGTGTTCAAGTTCCTCCACGTGCTCGATACGCGATTGACCCGCGCCGACGCCCTCTCACACTATCACGTCGACCCGCGAACGCAATCACAGTCGACGATCAACGTCCTCGGGCAGGCGTTCGATCTCTCGATCGTGGCCGACGACCGGCGGTTCGTCGCCGGAGAGTGACCCGAGCGCGGCCGCGTTGCCGAGCCGCGACGCGTACGAGGACTCACGGCTCCGGGTCGGCGTCGTCGCCGTCGTGACTGGCCGTGTAATCCGACGGGTCGCGGACGTACGTGTAATCGACGGCGTTGGTCACGACCTCTCCCGAGAGGCTTCCGCCGACGGCATCGAGCACTGCCGCCGCACGCTCGGCGACGTCAGACGGAACGCCTTCGTCGTGGACGAGGATCTGAAGTCGTCGTTCGAGCTTCTCACTTTCGAGTTCGACCAAGCTATCCGCCGCGAGCTGGGCCGTCCGATCGTCCGGGTCGCCGAGCGCGTCGATCAGGCAGTCGTACGCCGTCTCGCGTCGGTCCTCGTCCGGATCGTCGGCGTCGGCCACCCGACCCAAGAGCCACGCGGCGTTGCGTCGCACCTCCGTCCGCCGGCTCTCGTCGAGCATATCGATCACGTGAGAGACGACGGTCAGCGTGTCGGCATCCGAGAGCCGGTCGGCGACGGCCGCACGGACCTCCTGCCGCCGGTCCGCTGGAGCGTCGATGAACAGTTGGACGAGCGATAGAATCGCCGCCCGCTGTACCGGCGCGGTATCGTCGACGAGCGCCCGAACCAGCACGTCGACGGGTTCGAGCGTCCCGAACTGGCCGAGTTCCTCGATGGCGACCCGTCGAAGCGACTCCTCGTCGGCTTGGACGACGGGCGCGAGGGATCGAAGCGCCGCCTCGCCGCCGATAGCACCCAAGGCCCTCACCGCCTCCTTGCGAACGCGATGTCTGTCGTCGTCGAGACGGCGGCGGAGTGGGCCGATACACCGTTCGTCACCGATCTGGCCACAGGACTGCACGGCCCGAGCACGCACCCGCGGTGAGGGATCGGTGGTCGCCGACACGAGCGTGGACAGCGACCGCTTTCCCCCCAGTCGTCCGAGCGCGGTCGCTGCGACCATCCGGAACTCCGGGTAGTCGGCGTCGAGCCACTCCTCGAGGAGGCGTGTCGTCGCGCGTTCCGCCGTCACCTCGGAATCGCCTCCGATGTCGAACTCGCTCAGTTCGCGGACGAGCCGTTCGAGCGTGTCCGGGCCGTGCCGGTACAGCGCGTCGATTGCTCGCGCGCGGACGCTCTGGTCGTCGTCGTCCTGCACCGCCTGAATGAGAGCGCGGATGACCTCTTGGGTGTCGCCGTCGGTCCGGTCGGTAGCCGCGGCGAAATCGCCCAGCATCTCCGCGGCACGACGCCTGACGACCGGACTCGATCCGCGCCGAAGGTACGCGACGAGCTCTGTCGTGTTCGATTCGCGTGCGAGTTCGTAGAGAAACGCCGTATCCGCCTCGGATCGGTCGTCGGCCATCTGTGAATCCTCCTGCGTCGTCCGGGAGCCGCGAACGGTATGGGAGAGTGTCGGGACGACTGTCCTGTTTTCGGGACCCAGTCCGACGTGAGCTTACTCTAGTAGCCCTTCGGCCTTCAGCGCTTCCATCACGTCGTCGACGAGTTCCTCGACGCTTTCGTACGGGAACTCTTGGTGGCCGTCGAGGTTGGCCGCAAGCTCCATCGCGGAGAAGGACACGTCGCCGGCCTCGAATCGGGTCCCCGGGCCGTCGGGGAGTGCAGGGACGAGGTCCATCTGGTCGGTCACGGGGAAGTCGGCGCCCTCGAACGCCGAGTGAAACTGCTCGCGGAGTTCGGACTCGGAGTCATCGCTCATACGAGTTCGTGGACGTATCGGGCGCATAAGCGTTCCGAAACGGACGGGAGGCGTCAGAACAGCCCGTAGTCGGTCACGAGCGTCCGGTAGCGGTCGACGTACCGGTCGAGGACAGCGTCGTGGTCGTAGGGGGCGTAATCCTCGTTGACCGTCCAGCGCTCGGTCTCGGTCGCGGCGACGATCTCCTCGGCGAGTTCCTGTGGGCTGGTCACGAGCGAGCCACGGGGGTCGGTCTCGACGAGTTCGTGGGCGGCGGAGTCGGCTTGGTACTCGACGACACCCACACAGCCACAGGCGAGCGCCCGCAGGAGGTTGGTCGCGAACGGCGCCCGGGTGGCCGTCTGGGCGAAGACGTGTGCCCCCTTGAGGATCGGCACCTGTTCGGCCGGGGCGAGATCGCCGAGGAACTCGACCCGGTCGTCGATCCGGAGGTCGCGGGCCATCCGCTCGGCGTCCGCCCGCGCCGGCCCGTCGCCGACGATCGCCGCCCGCCACTCCCGCCGTCGGAGCTCCGCCAGCGCGAGTAGGAACTCCTCGACGTTCGCGTGTTCGTCGAGGCGGCGGGCGTAGACTAAGTCCGCCCGTTCGTCGACCGGCGCGTCACGGATGCTCGCCATGTCGACGCTGTCGGGGACAACCTCGACGGCGTCGGTGTCGGCGCCACACTCACGGGCCGTCGTCGCGACTGTCTCGGAGGGAACGTGGAGGGTGTTCGGGGATCGGGCAGCCCAGTGGCGACGCCAAGAACGCCCGGTCTCGCGATCCGGGGGGTCCCACCACTCCGCGACGACCGGAACTCGTCGGAGGCGGCCGGCGGCCTTCGCGGCCGGGACCGCGAGGTCGGGGTCTGTGGCGACGTGGACCACCTCGGGACGGACGCTGTTGAGGACGAACGGGAGTTTCGCGACGAACGCCGACGGGGCGTGGTCGGCCGTCACGCGACGATAGGAGACGCCCTCGAAGTCGAAGGCGGCGTGATCGCCACCCCACCACTGCGTACAGACGACGGTCACCTCGTGACCACGAGCCGCGAGGCGTTCGGCCACCGCCCGCGCCCGACGGGCGTACCAGTGGTCCACGTGGTGGGCCGTCGTCATCGTCACGAACGCGATGCGCACGCCTCAACCCACGAAACCGGTGACCAAAAATCCCTCCGTCGCCGGGCGGTCGTGTAGCCGCCCCCGTTCCCGCCGCTCGGGAACCGACCAGTAGGTTGAGGCGTCTAGCAGTCGGACGTTCGGACATGTACGACGACGTCTTGGTCCCAACCGACGGGAGCACGGCGGCCGCGACGGCCTTAGAACACGCACTCGGCGTCGCCGAGCGCTTCGACGCGACCGTTCACGGGCTCTACGTCGTCGAGACGGACGCCCTCGCCCACGAGGCACCGACGCTGTCACTCGACGACCTGCGCGAGACGCTCCGCGAGGAGGGCGAGTCGATCCTCGACAACCTACGATCGCAGGCGTCCGACCGGAGCCTCACGGTCACGACGTCGACGGTCGAGGACGTCCCTGAGGACGCCATCGTCGCGTACGCGGCCGCCAACGGGATCGATCTCGTGGTCATGGGGACTCACGGCCGTCACGGCGCGGAACCGTATCCGGTCGGCAGCGTCACCGGGCGGGTCGTCCGTCAGGTCGACGTGCCGGTACTCGTCGTCGGTGGGTAGCCGGTGGTGAGGACACGAAGACGACCGCAGCGTACGTCACCTACACGAGGACGATCCCGGCCGCAATGAACTCCCAGCTATAGACGTGATTGAGTAGAACGTACGCGACGACGCCGAGCGTGAGCGAGACGATCCACGATCCCGCGGCGATCCGGCCGACGCGGGCGTGGGCCGTCTCGCGGAGTTCGGTCGGCGTATGGGTCAGACCGAGGACGATAGCATAGAGGACGACGGGCACAGAGACGATAGAGAGGAGGATGTGGATGGCGAGCATCGCGAGGTAGGCGACGTAGGGAAGCTGTGGCCCGACGAACTCCTTGGTGCCGCCGCCACCGATCTTCGTCAGATAGAGGACGAGAAAGAGGAGGATGAGGCCGAACGCCGTCGACATCGCGGCGGCGTGTTTTTTCACCTCGTCGCGACGAATCCACCGCCAGCCGGCGAGCAGACAGAGCGTCGCCGCGGTGTTGACGACGGCGATGGCGTCGGAGAGGACGTTCACCTGTCCGAGCGAGAGGTCGGGAAAGACCGATTCGGGGACGACGCCCGCGAACGTCCCCACGACGAGGGTGTACCCCACGACCGAGAGGACCGCGGTGGCCGCGACGGGATGTTCCTTCACCGGACCGCTTGCGCTGGCCGTTGCCATGGTCGACCCTTAGTCCGGACCGGCTTGCCTCTTCCGTTCTCGGTGTCGACAGCGCCCGCCCGCTATCCGATCACGCCGGTGACGGTGACGGCCTCACGGGCGGCGGCCTCGCTGATCCCGTCGCCGAGGATGGTGTACCGGTCACGGATGCGGTGGGCGGTCGTCAGCGCCTCAATCACCGTCTCGTCGTCGAAGCCGAGTTCGGCCCCGGTAGTCGGCGCTCCGATGACCGAGAGGGCATCGCGGATGTCGCGCCACATCCCCCGCTCGCCCTCGTGGAGGTAGGCGACGATGATAGCGCCGACGCCGACTTGGTGGCCGTGGAGCGCACGGTCGGGGGCGATGCGGTCCAAGCGGTGCGAGAAGAGGTGTTCGGCGCCGCTTGCCGGCCGCGACGATCCGGCGATGGACATGGCCACTCCCGAGGAGACCAGCGCCTTCATCACCACCCACGCGGACTCCTCGAGGCCCTCCTTGATCGACCCCGCGTTCTCGACGAGCAACTCGGCGGTCATCCGCGACAGCGCGCCCGCGTACTCGGAGTAGGGCACGTCTTGGAGTCGGTAGGCGAGTTGCCAGTCCTCGACGGCGGTGTAGTTAGAGACGATGTCGGCACAGCCCGCGGTGGTCAGTTCCCACGGGCCGGCGGCGATCACCTCGGTGTCGGCGACGACGGCCAGCGGCGGGTCCGCCGCGACGCTGTGGCGGGTGTCGCCCTCGGGGATCGAAGAGCGGCCGCTGACGATGCCGTCGTGGCTGGCCGCGGTGGGGACCGACACGAGCCCCAAGCCGAGGCGGTCGGCGGCCATCTTCGCGGTGTCGATAGGCTTGCCGCCACCAAGTCCCACGAGGTACGTGACCTCCTCGGCCCGCGCCGTCTCGACGACGCGTTCGACGGCATCGAAGCCGGCCGACGCGACGGTGACCGTGGCGGGATCTGCGCCGAGTTGGGTGCGAACGCGGTCGCCGACGAGGCGGTTCGGCGTCGGACTCGTGACGACTAGTGGCCGGCCGGCGACCGCCAAGTCGTCGATCACGGCCCCGAGGTCGTCGAGAACGCCGTGGCCCACGACGACGTTCCGTGGCAGTTTGATCCACGTCGACTTCTCGAACATGGGCGTCCTACTTCGTGGAACCATTTAGAAGATGAGGTCCACGCGCCGTCGATCTGCGCCGCTGTCGTCGGTCGGTACGCTGATACGGCGGCCGTCCGACCGTGGCGTATGGACGTGGAAGTCACGCGGTCGCAGGTCGGCGGCCACTCGCGTGCCCCGCCGTCGAAAAGCTACACACACCGGGCGGTCCTCGCGGCGGGGTTCAGCGACGGCGCTACCGTCGCCGACCCGCTGGTGAGCGCTGACACGCGGGCGACGATGCGTGCCGTCCGGGCGTTCGGTGGCCGCGTCGACCGCGAGACCGGCGACCGCCGCCTCGATATCGAGGGGTTCGACGGGCGCCCCGGCGTTCCCGAGGACGTGATCGACTGTGCCAACAGCGGGACGACGATGCGGCTCGTGACGGCGTGTGCGGCCCTCGCCGACGGGCTGACGGTGTTGACCGGCGACGACTCGCTCCGCTCGCGACCACAGGGGCCGTTGCTCGACGCCGTCGAGCAACTCGGTGGACGAGGCGAGAGCACCCGCGACAACGGACAGGCGCCGCTCGTCGTCGGCGGCGGCGTCGACGGCGGGACGGTGTCGATTCCAGGTGACGTCTCCTCGCAGTATATCACCGCCCTGCTGATGGCGGGCGCCGTGACCGACACGGGGGTCACGGTCGACTTAGAGACGGAGTTGAAGTCGGCGCCGTACGTCGACATCACGCTCGAAGTACTGACGGAGTTCGGAATCGAGGCGGCCGAGACGGCCGACGGTTACCGGGTGCCCGGCGGGCAGACCTACGACCGGACGGAGGCATACGCGGTCCCCGGCGACTTCTCGTCGATGTCCTACCTGTTGGCCGCGGGGGCGATCGCCGGCGGCGACGACGGGGTCGTCGTTGAGGGCGCCCGACCGAGTGCCCAAGGCGACAGCGCCATCGTCGACGTGTTAGAGCGGATGGGGGCCGACGTGGCTTGGGACCGCGCGGCCGGCGAGATCACGGTCCGGGAGAGTGATCTCTCGGGGATCGAGGTGGCAGTGGACGATACGCCGGACCTGCTTCCGACCATCGCGGTCCTCGGCGCCGTCGCGGACGGCGAGACTCGGATCGTCGACTGCGAGCACGTCCGATACAAGGAAACTGATCGCGTACGCGCGATGGCGACGGAACTGGAGAAACTGGGGGCCGACGTGTCCGAGGAGCGGGACACGCTGACGGTCCACGGCGACGACTCGCGGCTCCGGGGCGCGACCGTCGCGGGCCACGACGACCACCGGATCGTGATGGCGCTGTCGGTGGCAGGACTGGTCGCGGAGGGGACGACGACCGTCGAAGGCGCCGCCCACGTCGACGTCTCGTTCCCGGGGTTCTTCGACGTGCTTTATGATCTCGGGGCCGAACTGGAGAAGTATGAACGGTAACCGATTCGGTCGTCTGTTCCAGTTGACGACCTACGGCGAGAGCCACGGGGACGCGATGGGGGTCGTCGTCTCCGGCTGTCCCGCCGGGGTCGAGCTTTCGGCGGAGGACATCCAGCGCGACTTGGACCGCCGCAAGCCCGGGCAGTCGATGATCACGACCAGCCGCGGCGAACCGGACGAGGTGCGCATCCAGAGCGGTCTGCAGGATGGCTACACGACCGGCACGCCACTGGGGATGGTCATCGAGAACAAGGACGCCCGCTCGGGCAAATACGAACCGTTCGTCACCGCGCCGCGGCCGAGCCACGGGGATTTCACCTACTCGGCGAAGTTCGGCACGCGCAACTGGGGCGGTGGCGGGCGGTCCTCGGCCCGGGAGACGGTGAACTGGGTGGCGGCTGGCGCCGTCGCCAAGCGGGTGCTGGCGGCCTCGGATCACGACGTGCAGATCAAGGCCCACGTCAGCCAGATGGGCGATATCGAGGCGCCCGAAGTGAGCTTCGAGGAGATGCTGGAACACAGCGAGGAAAACGAGGTGCGGTGTGCACACCCCGAGACGGCCGAGGCGATGCGTGACTTGGCCGACGAGTACCAGTCGGCCGGCGACTCCATCGGCGGCGCCATCTACTTCGAGTGTCGGGGGATTCCCCGAGGGCTCGGCGCCCCGCGGTTCGACGGGGTTCCGTCCCGTCTGGCGTCGGCGATGTACGCCATCCCGGCGGTCAACGACTTCGAGTACGGCATCGGCCGCGAGGCACGGACGACGGCGGGCAGCGAGTACACCGAGGACTGGGAGTTCGACGAGAACGGCGACCCGACGCCCGTCGGCAACGACCACGGGGGTATCCAAGGCGGCATCACCACCGGACAGCCCATCTACGGCGAGGTGACGTGGCATCCGCCGGTGTCCATCCCGAAGTCCCAGCGGACCGTCGACTGGGAGACGGAAGAGGAAAAGGAGATTCAGGTCGTGGGCCGACACGATCCGGTCCTCCCGCCACGGGCCGTCCCCGTCGTCGAGGCGATGCTCTACTGTACGGTGCTCGATTTCATGCTCCTCGGCGGACGAGTCAACCCCGACCGGATCGACGGCCGACCGGGCGAGTACGACACCGACTACCACCCGCGCAGCCCCGACAACGTCGACGACTGAGCCCACGGTTGGGCGTTCGAAGCGCGTACTGCTGACGGCGATTACCCCACGCTCGTTACGTTCGCGGCCGGCTCGCTCTCAGGGTTGATAATGAGTCACAGTTTATATCACCCACCTGTTCGATCCACTTGTAGAGATGGCTGTCGACGCCCCCCCGTCAAGTATCCGTGAATTTTTCACCGGTCTGACGGAGGCGTCGGCGACGCTTGTCACCGTCAACCGAACCCATCCGGATCCGGTACAGGACCTCCTCGCGGACGCGTTCGCCATGCAGACGGTGGAACTGTCGGAGCGGGCACTCCCGGCCGACGGCGACGACCTGCTGGCACTCCGCGAGAACGGCGAGATTACCGCCGTCTCGTCGCTCGATCGGGTGATGCGGTCGTATCTGCTCGTGAACGCCGACCAGTTCAAGACGAGTACCAGAGGGTTCGACGACGACGTGCCCGCGGTGTTGACGAACATGGACGAGACGCTGTTCGACCTTCGGGGGTATCCCGCCTCGAACAAGGAGAAACTCCTCCTCGTGTTGATCTCGCGCCACATCGAACGGTTAGCCTACGAGGCCGGGGAGGGGAGCATCCGGTCGACGTTCCAGCGACTCTCTCGTCTCGAAGACGAGTTCGGCACCAAGCAGGTGTACGAGCGACTCGCTGGACGGACGCTCGACGTCCACGTCTACGGCGTACCCGACAAGTCGCCGACGTGGCTCGACGCGACGATCCACCGCGGGACCAGCGACGAGTATCACAACACTTGGTGTGTAGTGTACCGGCCGGCGAACGCGACCGCCGACGGCCCGGAACCGGCGGCACTGGTCGCTCACCAGCACGAATCGAACCGCTGGCAGGGCTTCTGGACGTACGATCCAGAGCGGGTCGCGCGGATCGACGAGTACCTCGAACGCGCCTTCTGATCGGCCCGAGACCGGTCCGAACCGGTGCTCTCGTCCGAATGCACACGTGAGCCACGCGATGACGCGCGACGAACGACGGAGTGGTGCCGACGCCGTCGCCGACGAATCCGACGACCGGGTGCCAGCCGACGGGACGCGAGCCGACGGGCGTTCGACGGTCCGGCGAGCGACCGGGCGGCACTGCTCGATGCGGTCGAATCCAGCCAAGCAAACGTAATCTCAGACTAGTATATATCTGATATGTTTTCCGAGTCGGCGTGCTCCCGGTCACGCCCAGCGGGTCGGATAGTGAGGGGAACGAGTCGCCAACGGACGCCCCGACAACCGTCCGAATCCACGGGTCTTACATCATTTTTGCATGGTAACGCATAGCAAAGGCTTTAGTCGAACCGTGGTCAATTCCTCCGTTAGTGGCCCCTCCGTGGGCCGTGATGTGAATATGACTGACCACGAACTCATGTGGCGGATCGCTGGTGGGTCGGGCGACGGTATCGCATCGACCAGCCAGAACTTCGCCAAGGCCCTGATGCGAGCGGGGCTCCACGTCTTTACGCATCGACATTATCCGTCGCGGATTCGCGGTGGCCACACGTACACCGAGGTACGGGCCAAGCCCGAGCCGGTACGTTCCCGTGGCGACGGATTCAACTGCCTCCTCGCGTTGGGTGACTCGTTCGCGCGCAACCCTCAGGAGGACGCCTACTACGGTGACGAGGAGGTAAAGCCGCTCGCGGAGAATCTGGACGAACTCAACGAGGGCGGCGTCATCGTCTACGACACTGGCCTGCTGGACAGTGACGACATCCCGAACTTCGAACAGCGGGTCGAGGAGAACAACTGGCACGTCTACCCGCTCAACCTCCGCGAGATCGCACGTGACCACGGCCGAGAGGTCATGCGAAACACCGCGGGCGTCGGGGCGACGGCCGCCCTCCTCGGCATCGACCTCCAGTACTTCGAAGAGCTGATGGCCGAGTCGATGCCCGAGGAGATCCTCGAACCCAACATCGAGATCCTCCACTACACGCACGACCTAGTCGAAGAGGAGTTCGAGTTCACCCACGACCTCCAAGTTCCCGAGGGGAGCCACGACGAAGAGCAGGTGTTGCTCTCCGGGAGTGACACCATCGCCTACGGCGCTCTCGACGAGGGCTGTCGGTTCATCGCGGGCTATCCGATGACCCCGTGGACCGAGGTGTTCACCATCATGTCCCAAGCCCTCCCGGAGGTCGGCGGCATCTCCGAACAGGTCGAAGACGAGATTGCGGCCGCCGCGCTCGCGCTGGGGGCCTCCCACGCCGGCGTCAAGTCGATGTCCGGTTCCTCCGGTGGTGGCTTTGCGCTGATGTCCGAACCGCTCGGACTGGCGGAGATGTCCGAGACGCCGGTCGTCTTGGTCGAGGCGATGCGCGCTGGCCCCTCGACGGGGCTGCCGACCAAGCCCGAGCAGGCCGACCTCGAACACGTGCTCTACACCAGCCAAGGCGACTCGAACCGCGTCGTGCTGGCGCCGGGGACGGTCGCCGAGGCCTACGAGCAGTCGCGACTCGCCTTCCAGCTCGCCTACGGCTACAACATCCCGGTGATCCTGCTGTACGACCAGAAGCTCGGGGGCGAACTGATGAACGTACCCGCGAGTCACTTCGACCGCGAGCCCAACCCCGACCTAGGTGCGGTGACGACGGAAGCCGAACTCGAGGACGCACCTCACGGTCCGGGCGGGAAGTTCCACCGCTACCGCTACGACGCCGAGGACGGCGTCAGTCCGCGGTCGATTCCCGGCCAGAAGGGTGGGCACTTCCTCGTGACCGGCAACGAACACAACCCGGCCGGCCACATCGACGAAGACCCCACCAACCGGGTCACACAGATGGAGCGCCGG
>Ga0207754_100325_pt1 | contig 20527 bp, 19 predicted proteins | sample A23E1SouthBayCA_FD_187728 | JGI IMG/M metagenome (GOLD analysis project Ga0207754, IMG submission 187728) | Aerobic enrichment media microbial communities from Eden Landing Ponds, California, USA - A23 E1 (SPAdes) | ecosystem: Environmental > Aquatic > Marine > Unclassified | place: Emeryville... | reverse complement strand
AGCCACCCCCAGTTGACTGAGCGAATTTCCGACCGATTTGCTCAGTTATTACCTCGTTGGTACCCTGCAAGAGTTCGACGAGCGCTTCTCGTGCTTCGCGGTGTCGCTGGATAGTGTCGTTATCTGCGATCTCCGATTTGAGGTCCTGCAGTTCGCTCATCACCGACTGGTCGAACTCACCCTGTTGCATCTGTTCCTGTTTCTGGTCAAATTCGCGGAGTAACGCTGTAGCTTCCGAGTCCTCATCAAGTGCTTCACTCGCCTCGGCGAATTCGCGATATGTCTCGGAGCCTGTGAGTGTCTGTATGAACGTTTGGAACTTGTCTTCGACAGCTTGCTCCTCGAACTGGAGCTCACTCATGACATCCTCACCTCCTGTTTCTTCGTGAGTTCCGAGAGGCCGGTAATCTCGTCACCGAAGGCGCGCAGTTCGTCCAGCCCGACCGGCTCGTCCCGGCGCAGCGGCGCGAGCATCATCGGGGTCTCGAAATTGTCCTTGATCTCCCCGAGATACTTTTCCTGCTGTGCCCGCCGGTTCGCGAAAAAGGCGTTGTCACCGTATTCTTCGGGGAGAAGATAGTTCGCGACGACCAAGGCCGTCTCGATACCGACCTGGTCTTTGAGGTCCTCGGCCGCTCGGTAGGCCTCCATCATGGGCGTGAACTCGGGATACATGACGAACGCGAACGAACTCCGGTCGGGGTCTTGCATCGTCTCGATGACCTCGTCGTACTGGTCGCCCTTTGCCGGTGCGGCCCCCTTCGTCAACGAGCCCAGGTCCATGAACCCCTTCCAGTCCGACGGCAACTCCAGCAAGCGAAGCGTGTGGCCCGTCGGAGCGGTGTCGAAGACTACGATATCGTAGCCATCTTTCTGGAAGTAGCTCACGAACTTCTCCAGTGCGGCCATCTCCTCAGCGCACGGCGATTCGAGCTCTTCCTCGACGTTCGCAATCGCAGCTTCGACATCTAGCTCAGTGTCTTCCTTGTCTTCGTACATCTCGTGGACGTGGTCAAGTACCTGCGCTCGGTATTCTTCGAGGGCTTTCTCCTGGTCGATACGAGCTGCGTCGAGGTTCGGTTGGCTCACCGACGTCGGTTCGTGACCGACAGCTTCGCCGAAGATATCCTCCAAGTGGGCAGCTGGGTCGGTCGTCACGACCAGCGTCTCGTAGCCAGCTTCGGCGAGTTTCGTTGCCGACGTTGCGGCCACGCTGCTCTTGCCGACACCGCCTTTCCCGGTGAAAAACAGGTACCGCGTGCCATCTCCCGGCTGGAGTTGGTCGGCGACCGATTCCGGATCGGCTAGCGTATCGATATCGACGGAGTGGCCCGAATCGACATCAGTAGCCGCGCCCACGTCCACAGTAGGCTCGTTGCCATCGTAGATGACACCACCTACGTCCGACAGCAGCTCCAGACCGGCGATTTCACCGGGCTGGAGCGGATACGTCGCCATCGCATCAGCGTCGAACTCGGTCTGTGCTCGTTCAATGACTGCCTGTTCGTCCTCGCGTTTCCCCTCGAAGAAGGGGTCCTCACAGACCGACTCGGGGAGGTACCCGTTGATCACGAGGAACTGGGATTCGATGCCCAGTTCGCCGAGGTCCGACGCACTGCGTTCGATCTCTTCGAGTGAGGAATCCTCTGGCTTGCCGACGAACGCGAAAGTCGTCCGCTGTTCGTTCTGCAGGGTATCGATGGCTCGCTCGTACTGGGCCTTCTTGTCCTCCATGGAGGCGGCGGGACCGATACAGGTCGAGCCGCCCTTCTCGAGTTCGGCGTTCCAGTCCGAGGGGAGCTCCATCAGCCGAATCGTGTGGCCGGTCGGCGCCGTGTCGAAGACGACCACGTCGTACTCGGGGCTATCCATGAAATCGACGAAATTGTCGAATGCCGCAATTTCCTCAACACACGGGCTGTTGAGTTGCTCTTCGACCGTCTCGATTTGTTCGTCGTCGAGCAGTTGTCGCATCGGCTCGATGGTCTCCTGTCGGTACTCTTCAGCCGCGGTGTCGGGATCGATTTCGATGGCAGAGAGGTTATCGATATCGTCGATTGTGGTTACCTCGTGGCCGATGTCCTGCTCGAAAATGTCCGAGAGGTTCGGGGCTGGATCCGTTGTTACCAACAGTGTCTCGTAGTCGTTGTCGGCCAGCCACGTCGCCGTGGCACAGCTGACAGTGCTCTTGCCGACGCCGCCCTTCCCGCTGAAGAATACGAACTCTGTCTCTTCGCTATTCGGCTCGACAACTTCTTCGGCTGGTGTTTGTGTGGTAGCCATCTACGCTTCCTGTGGGTCGGCGGAATTCTCGATAGTCGATGCAAGCTCGTCGTACGAGAGATATGCCTCTTTGGCGACGATCTCGTCGTCAACGACGGTGATCGGGAGAATCGACGGGCCGTGCTCTTCGACCAGGTCAGCGATTCGCTGGGTTTCGAGGAACTGCTCGATGTTGTGTTGCATATTCGCTCGCGACACATCGACATCAAACTCGTCTTCGAGTTGGTCGAGGGCGGCGCTGACCTCGACGAGTTCGTCGTCGGGGTCCGGTCCACAAACGCCTGTGGAACAACACATCGCTTCTTCGTACAGGGTGAGTTCAGTCATAGTTTTGTAGATCGTTCAATCGAACGGTCAAGATGTTCGAATTGAGTTCTGTATCTTCACTCCTATCCTACCGGCTTCAATTTAGAGTTTGTTCATATGTACTTCAACCCTTTGGTCAGCCCACGAAGCTATCGATCACCCATGTCGTCGTCGGTGCACGGGTTCGTCCGACAACATGAGGAGGGTTCTGACGGGGACAAATGCGTTTTCGATCTCATTCTTCCGTATTTGTACGCGCCGTTGGTGGAATCCATACACCTTCGTAGTTCACCCTCTCGTACGTAGACATCAGCAGTGACACCGCTCGTGAGTCGTCGCTGTGACCGACGCTATTGGTTGTACCAAGTGGCGCTGTCGGAGCGCACCACCGTACATGGTTCGAGCTAATCTGAGTCATTACTAAATTGTTTAGAATTCAACAGTCAAATTATACAGTACCCACTACGCAACACTTACTTTACTGTCTACTCAATCTGTGCGTATGTCATCAACCGAGCGGCTACAGCGGTATCTCTCCGATGAGCGAGGTGGCTGTGGCGACGAGGAAGCGGCCCAGCGGCTCGCTGAATTAGAAGAACTTGACGCAGCTGCGGGCGGTCCGGATCTTGAATCAGATGTGAGTGTGCTGTCCGCACTCGCCAATGAGACACGATACAAAATCGTCCGGATTTTGCATATGGCCGATGGGGAGCTCTGTGTCTGTGAGTTTTCACCACTGCTAGATGTGAGTGACAGCGCTATCAGTCACGCGCTCTCCCAGCTCACCGACGCCGGACTCCTGAGTCGACGGAAAGACGGAAAGTGGCGGAAATATCGGACGACACCACGGGCGAGTGCATTGTTGGTCGCACTCGATGGGTCTCGAAAATGACTCCACGAACTATCGAAAAATACAGAGGTCAATATAGGTCACATACGAGAACTCTTGATAGACAAGGTAAATGGAGTATCTATGTCCGCTGACTCAACGATGAAATTTGGATTTGTTTGTGTACAAAACGCTGGCCGCAGTCAGATGTCGACAGCCTTTGCAGAGCGTGAACGTCAGCGGCGGGGTCTCGGAGATAGCATTAAGATTCTCACCGGTGGGACACACCCTGCTGACCGTGTTCACGAGGAAGTCGTCACTGTCATGGGCGAACTTGACATCGATCTCTCGGACCGGACACCTCAGGAGGTCTCGACCAAGGAACTCGAGTCCTGTGACGTGGTCGCCACGATGGGTTGTTCAACACTCGAACTCGACGCCGAGACTGTCGATGTCCGCGATTGGGGACTGGACGACCCGGACGGGCAGGACATGGAGCAGGTCCGCGAGATTCGAGATGAAATAGCACAGCGCGTCTCGGACCTTTTCGACGAATTCTATGCTGACGGATAAGGCGTAGCGATGGTGTAGGTTATTCGGTGTGGATTTAATTCCGTTTCTGTAAAAACACATAGACAGTACCCATAGTCCGTCGCGAGCGGTCACGCAACGATATGCTCCTCGATCTCTTGGAACCACTGCCGGGCCGTGGTAATATGCACATCCAGCGGCTCGCAGATCGTCGCTTGCGTGAGCCGGATGTCTGACTCTTTCCCGGCGAGATACAGAGCGCCGGCTGCGACTCCATCCGGTCGTCCGTTGACCGCTGTTGACTCGGTTGCCTGTTCTGCGAGTTCGAGCGCTCGCTGGCGAATCTCCGGGGCAACGTCGAATGGAAGGTCCGAACAAATCCGCGCCACCCAGTCCACCGGGAGCGATACTGGGATCGGAAGGTCAAGTTCCACCAAGAACGTCCGGTAGCAGTTCCAGACGTGCGATGCAGAACACCTGGCAACGTCGGCTACCGTCTCCATCGTCACGAGGCCATTGCACCGGCAGGCGGCGTACACAGCGGCCGCTGCACCGCCCTCAATCGACCGTCCGATCAGGAGGTCCTTGTCCTGTGCCTCCCGGAAGAACGTGGCTGCCTGCTCTTTCACCGCGTTGCTCTCAGACAGCGCACTCGCAATGCGTCGGATTTCGCCAAGCCCGTGAGCGAGATTCCGGTCGCGCTTGCTGGTGAACTTCGACCGACCGTGGAGTCGTCGCTGGCGAGCAAGCCGTCGACGCCGTCTCGGAGAGATGTCTGCACTATCGACGCTTCCGATGTTCGTCGACAGGCCCCGGTCGTGGCGAGTGGCCGTCCGAGGTGCGCCCGTCCGTTTCTGTTCCTCCTGATCGTACGTTCGCCACGCTGGCCTGCGGTCGATCTGGTCTTGGTCGGTCACCAGGCCACAGTCCTCGCAGTGCGTCTCTCGGCCACTACTGTCGAGTTCGCCGCCACACTCGGGACAACCCGACGTAGCTGCAGACAACGCTGTCTGGACAGTTTGTGAAGACATATTTCGAGACATCCTCTCACCTGACCGGAGGGGCAGAAAACACGCTGCAGTCCCCGGTTAGGCGTCTGGCAGTTTTCCATCCGGGCGCGGGACTCGCTGGGCGTCGATCTCGATCTCGACCCGGCGACGGTGCTTGCACCGCTCGGCCTCATCGGGACAACTGCACGTCTCCTCAAGCACATCGACCTCGTACCGGCTATCCGACGCCGAATGGACCTCGTAGCGACCGGGCTTTGCGAGGAAGGAAACGTCGATATCTTCCTGCTTCGCTCGTTTCGTGCGTGGCTCGTCCTCAGAGGTGACAGCCAAGGGGTCCTCGTTGGGGTCTGTGACACCGCCGTCGTCGAACCGAACTTGCATGACTCCGCCGTCAGCGACCGCTTTCCGTGGTTCGCCGTCGACGTGCAACCCGAACTGGTCGTCCAGAGCGTCGTCGTCCACCCACTGCGGGATAGGTCGCTCGCCGGTGGCGAAGGCGACTCGCTTCTGGTGCTTGCACTCCTCGCCGGGGTTGAACTGTTTCCACTTGCACTCACAACTCCCTGTTCGAATGTCGACAAGATACTCTGAGCCAGACCCGGAGTTGACCAGGAAGAGGTCGTCGGCGTTTCGTGCCCGACCAATCGAGTCTAACACTGTCATGACTTCGGTCAGCGCCCGAACGGTCCGGTTGTTCGGGTCAGCCTCCTCCAGTTCGCTCTCGTCGATGCTGCCGGCGTCGCTATGGGATTCTGTGGTAGCCATGTGTAACAGGCGGCACGCCCTCTCTGGGACGCCCCTCACCCCGCTGGGGCACAGAAAATTCGGCGACTAGAGTCTGTGCAAGCGTAATTCTATTCCCGGACAGGAGTAGTCAGTTCAGGAAGCACACGTACCGTGATGAGTGGTGACTTCTATGAAAACCAATCAGAAGGTCGGTGAAATATGCAGAGGACAAAATATGTATGCAGCACAGCAGCCACATTTCGTTCACGCTGAAGCCAGAGGAACGGCTGGCGAGTCAGTCTGCGAGTATATTCGGTTGTTGTCTATTGGATGTCAGCAAATTCTACGTTCTCGAATTCAAAACGGGCACCTCCATTGGCCCCATCAGTAACCGTGACTTCCCAGCCGTGTGCTTCAGCTATCCGCTTGACAATCGCCAAGCCAAGCCCTGTCCCGTCGCGTTCAGAAGTATAGCCTGCTTCAAACACGGTATCACGGTCGTCCTCTGGAATTCCTGGGCCATCGTCCTCAACATAGAATCCTGTCCCGTCATTCCGGCCGATAGTGATTGTCACATTAGCAGTTCCATGTTCGACAGCATTGCGGAACAGATTCTCAAACACGTGTTTAAGCCTATTAGCGTCGCCGCTGACCGTTAGTTCCTGTTTGAAATCAAGCGTCGCCTCTGCTGTATCCACGGCTTGCCAACAATTACCTGCTACTTCAGCCAGTGAAACGGCCGCCATATCCCCGACAGCGTCTCCCTTCCGGGCAAGTGTGAGTGTATTTTCAATGATTTGTTCTATACGATCCAGTGAGTCCGCAACCACAGCCAATTGCTCAGCTACCTTCCCGTCACACATTTCCTGCAAAAATGTGGTCCGACCAAGAGCAACAGTAAGGGGATTTCGCAGGTCGTGTGAGATGAGACTCGCAAATTCGTCAAGGCGTTCATTCTGTTGTTCAAGTTTCTCCTGATAGGCTTTGCGATCCGTTATATCGACAGAGTAGCCCAAGAGCCCAGCAATAGCACCGTCTTTGTCGTACCAAGGGACCTTTGAGGTCAGTAGCCATTTGTCGAGTTTCTCGTTGTACTCTTCTTTGTCGGTAATGTGATGTTTGCCGTGGATTACACGCCTGTCCTCCCGCAACGATTCAATACAGAACGCTTCTTTACCACTCCCGTCAACTTCCAATTCGTGTTTACCTTTGTACTCATCCGGGTTATCAACAAGTGCAGAACTCGTCCATAGGTGACGACATTTTCGGTCTTTGACAAATAGGTGGATTGGAGAGTACTCAAACAGCGTATTGAGCAGTTCCTTATGTCGAGAGAGTTCTTTTTCGCGCTCTTTGCGCTCGGTTATATCTTGGAGTGTCCCCCGAACCCCAACTATCTCCCCATCCTGATACCACGGTTCGCCACGTGTCCGTACCCACCGCACCTCGCCATCATTCCTGACAATACGTAGTTCTAAATCATACGGTTCTCCATCAGCGGTCACCCTCTCAAATGCGTCTCGAATGGTATCTCGGTCATCCGGGTGGTAGAAACTGATGCCATCCTCAACCGTCGGTTGATACTCCAATGACTTACCGTGGATTCGATACACCTCATCTGTCCATCGGAGTGACTCCGTCCGCATGTCAACCTCCCAGCCACCAACATTTGCTACCTCTTGTGTCTGTGTGAGAAATTCCCGCTGCCGGGCTAGTTCCCGTTCTCTGTTCCGGAGGCTTTCTTCAGTTTGGAGCTGATTCAGCGCCGTTTCCGCGTTCTTTGCCAGTATTTTAATCAAAGTCAGGTCATCGTCTCGGAAGGCCTCAATTTCAGTATCTGAGGCCAGCAGAACGCCGTGGTTGCCAAGCGGGATCGCTAACTCACTTCTGAGCACTGTCCCCTCGTTGAACACATTGTCTGCTTCTTCCAGGTTGTTACAAACCTGTGTTTCTCCAGTCTGGAACGCTGTCCATGCGATTCCGGCATCAAGTACTGGTGCATCTCCGATCAAGTCTTGACTCGTTTCAGAAACGCTGGCCGGAACAAGCCCATCAACCGACTCATTATAAAAATGGACGCCGTTCATTTCGTACCCAATTGATTGGTCAGCTGTTCGGGTAACAATATCCGCAATATCCTCGGGCGTTAATGCGGATACCATCTCACGAGTGGCATTGTGTAAATCCCGGAGCTTGTGCTTGTACTCCCTGCGCTCGCTGACATCCTGAATAACACCAACAAAATACTCCTCCCCATCAATTGTATCGAGAGACGCAGTTGCCGAACCCCAGAAACGCTCCCCAGAAGGGTTCTCAAACTCAAGCTCGAAGTCATGAACTTCCCCCTTCGCCTGTATTTTTTCATTGAACATCTCTCGTGCTTGAGGGTCTGCATAGAGATCAGCCGGCGAGTACTGCTTAGCCTTCTCTTTCGATTCGAGGCCGAACATCTTGACCATACCTTGGTTCACGTATTCGAATTTGCCCTCACTGCCGGGTGCATTTTGTCCAACAGCGATAGGTAGCGTCTCGATGATTTGTTCATAGCGCTCAAGCTCAATTTCGCGTTCCTTTCTCTCAGTAATATCGCTAAAAAAGATTGAAAGACCACCCGTATCGGGAAACACACGGACTTCGAACCAGCAACCAACAGATTCGTTATACCGCTCGTATTGGAGCTTTTGGTTAGTGTGTAACGCTTTCTCGATTCGGTCCTGAGCAATAGTATTCTGGGTTTCGGGGAATGCGTCCCAGATAACTTCACCGAGCAGTTCAGATTGGGTTTTGCCGAGTAACTCCTCAGCCTTCTGGTTGAGATATGTATACTGGAAATCAGTATCGACAGAAATAATGGCGTCGGATACCCTCTCAAGTGTTCTCTGATGCACACTTTCTTCAGGCGATTCACGCTTGCTACTCATAGACTAACAATAGTCATAGAGCGGTTTAAATCACCTGCCAACAAAATCATATATTAAAATCACATACTCTATTTCTTGAATTCCATCAGGAATAGAAACCACCAGTCAATAGTCTACTCAAAGCTGTACAATCTCTGCACAAGATATGCGACCTGTATCTTCCATCTAGGTATAAATACCATTCTCATCTGGTGGTTTCTTTATTGATCAGTTTGCACACTTACTGAGCGGGCGTTGCAGCCAGCACCACGGCCAAAGAAACTGCCTTCTCGCCGCCTGTCAGAGTTCGGTCGCCTGCATCTGCTCGTGTGCGTCGGGATTGACAACCGGGATGACCCCCTCGATCTCGTCTTTGCCGTACTCCTCACGAATCAGGTCGTGGATGTCGTTCGCGAGAGCAACGGCCTCGTCTTGCGTGTTGGAACTCACCTCGTTCTCAGGAAAGTCTACTGGCCCGACGCCCTCAACGACGATGAACAGCTGGTCGTCACTCATTTTCGACCGCCTCGACGAGCAGCGTCGTTTCCGGCAAGTCGTCGCGAGAGGTCGACAGGAACTCGGAGGTTTCCAGCATTTCCTCGACCAACTCGACCAGTTCCTCCGAGACATCGCCAAAGTGAACGATGGCGTCGGGATCGGGGTAGTTGTCGTACTGCTGTGCAGCCGTCTTGTCTGTCTTGTTCTTACTCATAATCAGTCGGCAGAGCGCCCTCAGTGGGACGCCCCTCACCCCGCTGGGGCACAGAAAATTCGGCGACTAGAGCTGGTTAAAGCGTGATTCTATTCTCGGACAGGAGTGGTCGGCAGACTATATATATTTCATAGGAACAATGATACTGTTTAATTAGACATGGGTAATCATGGCCTATCAGGTACCCACTCGGCTCCCGAAGCAGTTTGAACAACTCCGTGTCGGGATTGCACTGTTTGACCCTGAGTCGGGGACGATCGTTGATGCCAACGAGAGTCTGGAGTCAATGTTCGGGTACTCTACGGAAGCTCTCCGGAAGATGAGTGTTGAAGCATACAGTGCAAATACGTATGCGTTTTCCAGAGATGATGTCGTTCAACAGATCCAACTGGCAGTCGATGGTCAGCCCCAGCGTTTCAAGTGGCGGATTAAACGACAAGACGGGAGGCTAATCTGGACCCAGATTGATCTCTCACGACTTAGCATTGATGGGGAACCGTTCGCCCTCGCCGAGATACGGGATATTACCGAATACACAAACACTAGCCGCAGAGTAAGTTTACTCTCACGTATTATGCGTCATAATCTCCGGAACGACTTGACTGTTATCGCTGGGCGGGCACAGCAAATACAGTCAGAGGTTGATACTGATCGAATCAGCAAGCACACAGAGAAAATTGAAGAGAAGACGAACGATATTGATCGGATAACGGACTCTGTGAGAGAGATCGAACGTGCGACAACGCCAGCCCAAACCAAACGGGTCCGCAGGAATACCTTCGCTGCCGTCACGGAGACTGTTGAAAAATTATCTGATAAGTACCCCACCGCGAAGCTCACTGTTGAGAAACAGACCGAGATGTGGTTCAGTATTGATTCGGCATTCAATCAGGCACTGAGGCACGCTATTGAGAATGGCATCGTCCACAGCAACAGTACAGCCCCATCAGTCACGATAACTGTCGGCGAATCACCGAATACCGGTCGGGTCGAAGTCAGTATCAGTGATTCGTGTCCTCCTATCCCAGACATTGAGCTGAATGCGCTCGATGAATCGATAGAAAATACGGATGTTTCCCATGGCACCGGCGTGGGACTGTTTGTGATGAAGTGGTGTGTCGAATCCCTTGGTGGCGAACTTACATTTGATCGGACTAATTCCGGTAATACTGTCTCTTTCTATTTCCCTCCAGAAGCAAGTCCGTCAGACCAGTAACTACCGCTACGGACGGCGAGTATGCCGCTGGCGTAGGCGTTCTAGTGATCCACTCTTTCTTGCTCACTCCGCTTCAGTCGATCACATCGGGTTAGAGGAAGCGTCTGCTTGGATGCGGTGTGAAGCCTGGCGGCGCCCCGCCGGCGGCGCTCCCTCGCTGGCTCCGAGCCTCACAGCTGGGAGAAGAGTCACACTCGCTGCGATTCTGGAGCAAACACCGCCCTGGCTGCTTCGATGTGAATCTGATTCGGCAACTACTGCTTAGCGCGGGGAGGATTTCAAACAGCGTCGAATGCGCGGGGAACTCCCCGCGCTGAAGGTTCAATACCGCTCGAACACGCTCCATCTCTTCGGCCAGTCGATAATTTCCTTGTATTCCGCGCTCATACGTTCACGCAGATAGAGCAAGACTGCGTGCTTCCAGCCAGCAAACCCGTTGCCGGCTGGATCACTCAGTTCCATCAGCACAGCGTCAGTAAGTTTTTGAGCGAGTGAAGCCACCTGCTTCATGAAGCCGAAGAGGGGGCTGGACATAACATCACTCTCCGGCTTCATACTCGTGATTCTAACGACCTGTCCCAGCACTGTCTGTAGATTCAATTAAGCCGCATCACACTGAAATATTTAACTTGATAATAGGTGGGTGTATATCGATGTCGGATTATCAGACAGGTGGTTCTGGAGACAGCCTTTTAGACGTTCTATTGCCTGAATTTATCCATATTGTTCGTATATACCTTTGTCAGTACTTCTATATATCTCGTAGTTTTTTGTACGATAACTGGAAACCGCCGAACGAATGGTGAACCGAGATTTCCGTCCCCGAGTCGCCAACCTCGTCCCGGCCGCTGTGCGGGGGAGCTTCGTCCGGAAGTTCGTGGCTGCGGTGCTGGTGGCGGTCCTGGTTGCCGGAGGAATCGGAGCGGTGTTCTACACTGATACGACGCGAACGCTTGACCAGCGCGTAGAGGCACAGGTCGTCTCGACCGCCGAATTACAGGCTGACGGCCTCGACAACTGGGTTGACGGTTTCCGGCGGCAGACCCGCACGCTCTCGTCGGTCAAGGAGTTCCAGAACGGGCAACCGGGCGTCATCAGGGACTACCTCTTGCTCGAATCGGACGACCTCACGTCCGAGTTCGTGGCCGTCCACTACGTTCAGGCTTCCGACGGCACGGTAGAAGCTAGCACCGCAAGCGGCGTCAGCGGGGAGACACTGGCATCCCTCGGCGTTCCGTGGGGGTCGGAGATGGCGGCTATCGACGACGGGACCGACACGCCGGGGAGTGTTGTCGTTCCGGAGGAGCCCTACCGGTCGCCGGTGACAAACGACAGCGTCTTGGCGTTCGTCAGCTCCGCGCCACAGAACACAGAACACGTCGTCGTCGTCGAGGCGAACCTCTCTGCCCGCACCGAATCGTTCCGCGGGTCGCTGGCCGACAGCGAGACGACGATTCTCGGACCGGAGGGCGCGTCCGTCGTCGGCGAAAGCGTGCCAGGGGAGACTGCTACTACGGTCACGAACGGGGGTGCCGATGGCTTTACCCAGTCATCGGAGACAGTATACGGGTACGCGAGCCTCGATAGTGTTCAGTGGACAGTCGTAACGCAGGTGCCAGCGTCGAGCGCCTATGCTCTCCGGAACCAGATCGCCACCAGCCTTGTCCTGACGCTCGTGTCCGCAGTGGTGGCCCTCGGCGGCGTGACAATCGTGATGAGCAGGCGCTCGGCGACAGCCATCTCGGATCTCGCCGAGACAGCCGACGAGATTCGGGCCGGTGACCTCGGAGTGACGCTCGAAACATCCCGGTCTGACGAGATCGGCCGGCTGTTCGACGCCTTCGACGAGATGAGGCAGTCGCTCCGCGAGCAAATCGCTGACGCGGAGGCGGCCAGAGAAAACGCCGAATCCGCCAGGGGCGAGGCTGAGTCGGCGAAAAGAGAGGCCGAGGCGGCTCGTGAGGCCGCGGAGGAGCTCAGCGAGAGCCTCCAGAGCCGCGCCGAGGACTACGCTGAGGTCATGGCCGCCTGTGCCGGTGGAGACCTGACGGCGCGGATGTCATCCGACACGGATGCCGAGTCGATGGCCCGGATTGCAACAGCCTACAACGACCTGCTCAACGAGTGGGAAGACACCATCCGCGAGGTCCGGTCGTTCAGCGAGGCCGTCGACACCGCGAGCGAGACGGTCTCGGAGAACGTCGACGCGGTTCAGGACCGCAGCACCAGCGTGAAATCCTCGGCCGCAGAGATGGCCGACGGGGCAGAGACACAGTCAGAGAAACTCGAAATCGTCTGGAAGGAACTGGAAGACCTCTCGGCGACCGTCGAGGAGGTGTCTACCGCCGCCGACACAGTCAGGAACCGGGCTGATGAAGCCCTCAATCGGTCACAGAGCGGACGAACGGCTGCCGAGCGCGCGGCAACGGCTCTCGACGATATCGAGCAGTCGACAGACCAGACCGTCACACAGGTCGAGGAACTGGACACGCTGATGGGGGAGATCGAGTCTGTCACCGACCTCATCACTGATATCGCCGACCAGACGACGATGCTCGCGCTGAACGCCAACATCGAGGCCGCCCGTGCCGGGAGCGGAGGCGATGGCGACGGCTTTGCAGTCGTCGCCGATGAGGTGAAGGCGCTCGCCGACGAGACGGTGGCAGCGACCGACGACATCGAAGCCGCTATCGGCGAGATGCGTCAGCAGGTCGAACGCACCGTCGACGAGATGCACGCTACCCAGTCGAAGGTCGACACCGGAACCGAGACCGTCGGCGACGCCCTCAATGCGTTCGACGACATCGTCGGCGATATCGAGGACGCGACCACCGGGATGCGTGAAATCGACCGTGCAACAGACGAGCAGGCCGAGTCGACACAGGAGGTCGTCTCGATGGTCGAAGCGGTCGGCGATATCAGCGACGACACGGCTGTCGAAGCGGCCACCGTCGCCGACGCGGCGACCGAGCAGGTCGTGGCCGTCGACGACGTCGAATCCTCCGTCGCGCAACTCTCCGACCGTGCCACCGACCTCGGGCAGTTGCTGGAAACGTTCACTATCGACAGCGGGGCTGACGTGTTCGAGGTGGCGGTCAAGGACCGCACAGGAGCAGAGTCAACAGGGGACGACTGAGCGATCAACGTCCAGCGGTCGAGCAGTCGGTCCACGTCGACCGCCCCGTCGCTGGTCGGAACTGTCACCCTCACGTCCCCTGAGTCAGTGGGAACCGGGGCCGGCGTCACCGGGTCGGCGTCGCCCGCCGTCGATCCGGCCGAAAAGAGGCCGTATTGACCGATGAGTATGCGACGGAATGGCTCCTAACAAAATACCGTGAGTGTGGAAATTCAGATTTCCCGACGACCCCGAGAAATCATCCTGTTCCGCCTGTAATCGGCAATTGTCGGCTCCGAATCAGGGATCAGGATCGTACTCGTGGGCCGCGTCCCAATAGCTCCCAATCCGGTCAACGAGTTCGTCAGGATGCTCGGCAAACAACCGTTCACCGAGTGCGCGCCCTTGGCGATGTAATTCAGAGCGCCGGCCAGTCATGAGTTCCTCAAGTGTCGATCGCGTCGTCCCGTCGAACAGTTCCTCCTCGTGCATCATGATACTGAACTCCGCGAGGTCATTTTCGTCACCGATGATGTCCGAGAGGGTCTTGAGTTCGTTACGGCGAGCTTTCATCGGGCCCACCCACACCCGGCGGAGCAACCGACAGTGATATCGGTGGTACTTGATCCGCTTGCGCCATTCGTGAAACCGCTCGAACTCCGGGTCATCGTAGGCGTCATCCATCCGATTCCGAGCGCGCTTGTACGACTTTCTGAGCCCGCCGGCGACCGCGTCGTACCCATCGGTTGCGATGGGAAGCGTATCCACCCGTTCTCTACCTTCTACGAGGTCAGCTCGGACTTCTGCCAGTCGGGCGTCAAGGTCCTGCTCGGCCGCGACTTGCTCACGGCGGTCGACTAGGATCCCCCGAAGGTCAGCCAACGTCTCATCAGTCAGTGACCCGTGATCGGCCGCGATTGGCTGAACGTGGTCGTCAAAGGTCTCGATGGCCGCTTGCGCGTCCCGGATATCGGAGATACGCCGTCCGGCATCACGATAATGGGCGTTCTCAGCGCTGTAGGTCGGAAGGACAGGTCGAACGAGCCTGACCGCCGCACGCACCTCTTTGCACCGTTTCCGAACCTCGTGGACGGTCTCGTGACGATCCATGTCGCCGTCGATGTGTTCGATACCCCGTTCGACCTTGCCATCGATTATTCGCTTGATACCCTCAGAGACTCGTTCGTCGGGTTGCAGCGTGTACTCCATATCAAGAACGACCTTTTTGTGGAAATAAAAAGCTCCGCCCAAACACCATGTTCCGCTTTTCTTGTTGCTTGTTCAAATAATTCCAGATGTGGAAGCAGACGAAAGAGCGGCGAACTGCTCAGCGGCAGGGTGTCACTCAACGGCGTCGAATGATACCTTCTCAGTCTCAGTCGGCAAAGACCGCAGGTGTAGACTGGCTACTGTCTCCGACAGGTGTCGCCCCGGTTGGGTGGACCCACTTGTGCTCTGCACGGTTCTCATAGGTCTGTTCGGGGGCAACGCTGATTAACCGGTCTGCAGCGTACTCGTATGCAGTCAATACATTGCCGTACACACAACCGGTGTCAAGACCCAGGGCGTGTGATCCAACGACTGGGTCAGCTAACGGTTTGTGGCCGAAAAAGACCCGACGAGGACCGGTATAGGACTCCCACCAGAAGCCGTCGTTTACTTCGGCAATGTTCTGGAGGTCCGTTGCCGAGTGTGCAGCCAGCGGTCGGGACGGGTCAATGCCCCCGTGGATGACAATTCCCTCATCCCAGGTAATGGCGACTGGGAGCGATGCCAAATATTCTAGGTCATCATCGTCGAGTGTGGCAAGGTCTTTCTCGCCCCGGAGGAGCTTTTCTTCGTTATTGCCGCGGACGGACAGGAAATTCGGACGCGACCGGACGAGATCGACTACTCCCGCACTGTCCGGGCCCTTCCGTACAAGATCACCGACAAACAAAACAAGATCTTCGGATGTCGGCCCAAGTTCTGTCAAGAGACGCTCAAGAGTGGAACGACAGCCGTGGACATCGCCAACAATATACAATTGGTCCCAGGCGGCCGGGTCGATCTGCTTGGTTTGTGCCGCGACAGTCTCAGAAAACAAGTGAGTCATTGTAATCACGATAGCTATTGGACTTCAAGTACGTTTCTAATAGGGATAGAGAATGGTATTGTCAAATATATATTCCATCTTCACTAGCGTAGTTATAGTTCGTTTCGTGCCTGCTGAGGGAGGCCATCCGTCGGTGGTATCCACTCTCTGATCGGGGTGTCGTTGGCATCACTTAGTTGAATTTCTCCAGTTTTATCAGCCATCATGACCCGATAGATGCCCTGTTTACTCTCATCAAGCCTATGAGACGAGAGATGGTCTGATGCTAACTCTTTCAAGCGGTCCCGTGTGGTGGTTGCCTTTTGTTGATAAAAGCAGACTTTCTCACAAACGGGGCATTGGAGTACTCCCAGTGCAACCATACGGGGTAATAATGTTTGCAGAAAAAATACGCTGCTATGATGGCTATTGTGTTCTATGTATGTAGCGGTGTACCTCCTGGCCGTTTGGATCAGTTTTCGTCCGTCTTTTTGCCGTACAGTCTCCGGAGTGCCGCTTCAGCGCCCCCTCTCGTCTTCAGGTAACGGCGACCACCCTCCGGGGTTCGAACAGTAAACTCGTAGATGTTGCTGTCAGGCCGGTACCACTTCTCTGGATGGCGATGAAGCGGATCCTCCGTAACCGTCCCCCCATCGCTTGTTTGATGATTCAGAGTTGACTGAGTGTCTTGATCTTCGGATATCTCCGCGGCGCCCTCATCAGTATTAGCCTGAACGAGAATATTACTCTCCACAGGAAAATCCATCGCGACACCCGTAGTGATGTCATCGTCCGTTGCTGCCCGTCTCGTCTCGCTCATCAGAACTGACTGCGTATCGACTACCCTCTCGCTGTCGGCAGGGTACTGCTGGTCGTAGCTCCCATCAGGATTCATCGTCCAGCGTTTGCGGTTGTCAGAGAGTATGAGATCGAGAATGAATTTCAGTTGTTGCCGAATCACCGGGTCCTCAACGGGCGTCACTGCCTCGACTCGGCTATCGAGATTCCGGGTCATCCAATCAGCACTGCCAATATAATATTCGGGTTGCCCGCCACGGCCCTGTGGACCCGTCTCTTCGGAGTCGTTCGCCTGTGCACCGTTCTCGAAATAGAAGATGCGGGAGTGTTCAAGGAATCGACCCACAACAGAGTGAACCGAGATATTCTCACTAATACCGTCGATTCCGGGCCGGAGACGACAGATATCGCGGACGATGAGGTCGATCTCGACTCCGGCCATTGCCGCCCGGTACAGTTCTTCGACTATTACTGGGTCTTCGAGGCCATTGACTTTTGCCACAATCCGTGCCGGACGCCCGGCCTGTGCGTGCTGGGCCTCGCGACGAATGTATCGGGTAAACTCCTGGCGCATCGTCACCGGCGCGACCAACAGTTTCCGGAACTGGTTATCTAGACCCGGCCCGGTAAATGAATTAAACAGTGTCACCAAGTCCTGCCCAATATCTCTATCGGCAGTCAACAGCCCAAGGTCAACGTACCCCTTTGCAGTCTCAGAGTGGTAGTTTCCAGTCCCGACGTGTGAGTACAGGTTAACATCGTTACCCTCCTCGCGGACCACGAGCGCAGTTTTCGTGTGGGTTTTCAATCCGATTGTCCCGTACGCGACGTGGATGCCGTTTTCCTCCAGACGTCGGACCCACTGAAGATTGTTCTGCTCGTCGAAGCGAGCTTTCAGTTCGACCATTACCGCGACCTGTTTACCGTTCTCCGCGGCCTCAATGAGCGACTCAATGACCTGCGAGTCGCTTGCAGTTCTGTAGATAGCTGCCTTCACCGCCAGCACGTCAGGGTCGTTCGCTGCTTCGGTCAGGAAGCGCTGAACCGTCCTGTCGAAGTCGTGGTACGGATGATGGAGCAAGATGTCATCGTCGTAGATGTGGTCGAAAACAGTTTGCTTGGTCGTCTCTTGCTCTGCTTCGTCGAATGGAGACTGTTGGCCCTGCTCCAGCCGTGGATGTGGCTGTGGCGTCCACGGCTCGCGCTTGAGTTCCGGCCGGTCTATATCAGTCAGCGTCTCGAAATCCCGATAATCGATTGGAGCATTCAGAGCGTATATCTCACGGTCGTCGAGCTTCAGTTGCTCTTGCAGCGTCTCCTGAATCCGACTGTCAGCGTCGGGTTCGATTTCCATCCGAACAACGCTTGCAAACCGGCGTTGTTCGAGAACATCCTCAATCATATCGATGAGGTCCTCAGCGACCTCCTCATTCCGGCGCACCTCGGCGTTGCGTGTGAGGCGGAACAGTGCCGTATCGAGTATCTCGATGTTCGGCAACAGGAGGTCAAGATTGTTGCGGATAACGTCTTCAACCAGCACGTACCGCGTCCCGCTGTCGACTTCTATCAACCGCGGCCTGTTGGGCGGAATCTTGATCCGAGTGAACGTCGGCTCGTTCTCATTTGACTGCTCCGTGAGGACGGCGAGGGACAGCGACCGGTTCGAAATGAACGGGAACGGATGGGCCGGATCAAAAGATAATGGTGTCAGCGCCGGTTTGACAGACTCTTCGAAGTAGTCCCGGACCTGAGACTGTTCTGCTGCACTCAACTCGGCGTAATCGACTACTTCAATGCCCTCGTTGGCCAACGCTGGACGGACCTTTTTTTGATAACACTTCGCCTGTTTTTTCAGCATCGGCTGCAGTTGGTCGTGGATTTCTTTCCACTGCTCGACAGCTGTTCGTCCATCAACTGTCGTCCCTTCGATACCTGCATCGATCTGCTGTTTGAGTCCTCCGATACGCTTCATCACGAACTCGTCGATATTACGTGTGAATATGGACAAAAACCGGACTCGTTCGAGCAACGGATTCCGGTTATCCAGCGCCTCATGAAGCACTCGTCGCTGGTACGCGAGCATACTGAGTTCCCGATTCAGATAGAGGTCTGTATCCTCTAAATCAACATTTGGCGGCTCATACGGCGAGATGTCGAGTGGCGAGTCGGTATCCATGTTAGAGGTGTGAGTGTTGATCGTGTGGTTCAGCGATGCTATCAGCCGGCCGCGGGACGTGCGTCTCGGCTGGCTCGACAGCTATGAATTTCTCAGCTCGGTAATCGTACGCCGTCAACTGGCTACCGTGCACACAGCCCGTATCGAGCCCTACCGCGTATTCACTATCGAACGGCTCAGCAAGAACGGTGTGTCCAAAAAACACCCGCGGCAACTCTTGACGCGCTTCGAACCAGTACGGGCGGTCGTAGCTCCCGTTGGGGACAAGCGAACGAGTGTTCAACAGTTCATCAAGCGTGTGTTCGACGACCGGCTTCCGATGGTCGATACCACCGTGAACCACAACGATGTCGTCCCAGGAAATAACGACGGGAAGCGATTCGAGATACGCCAGGTCGCTTTCTGTGAGGCTGTCGATCGATTCGCGGCCGTCAATCAGTTCCTGGTCGTTGTTTCCGCGAACCGAATAGAAGTTTGGTGTGTTACTGACGAGATCGAGGACGGCTTTGCTGTCCGGTCCTTTCATGACGAGGTCGCCGACGAATACGACGAGGTCACCGGGGCTCGGATCGAGCCTATCGAGTAACCGACAAAGCGCCTCGTGGCACCCGTGGACATCCCCGATGATATATATATTGTTCTAGTCGGTGCTATCCAACCGGTGATGTGTGGCGTCGATTGTCGGGTTGAGCGTGAACCTCAATGGCATGGTACGTTTGATTTGATCCGACTACAGATACCGGAACGTACAGAATTGCGTATTTAATCAGTTATATGATGAGTATATAGTAGTATGTATCGCTATTGTCAACCACCGGGCGAACCCACCTCACAGGTTTGCATTCTCCGTGTCACGCTCGCCATATGGATCTCCACACGGGGAGTGAAACCCATTACCACGGGGGTCGAAATGCGTTGCTCGGTTGCCGGATGAATCAAACCGAACATCACGTGGGGAGTGAGTCCTCTATACGGGTCGCCACGAGGACTCTGAAGAACCGGGATAGCTCCTGAACGGTCTCCAACGAATCGACGTGCTCGTAGCTCTCAAACTCGTCACACATGCATCCGCCACTACGCTTGTAAGTCGCGACACAGCCTTCAATCCGGCTTTGTATGGTTTTCAATTCCCGCGGCGAGATGTTATCATCAACCGCCACTCCCGTGACATCTTGGATAAATCGCTCGTACCCATCAAGCCTCAAGCGCCACTCACCGTCCTTGTGCTCGAATCCACCGAGATCAGGCGGGTCGCGGCCGCCCGAGTAAGAGGCATCAAAAATTATCTCTGTCATATTGATATGTATATGAATATAGTCGTATTTACATTTTTCTTCATACAAATAAAAGGTCAGCATGAATATGTAGTAATATTGTAATTATATTATGGAGCAATTGTCTGAGATTGACCTCCTCCAGACTCTGAAAGACGTAGAATCCAGCCATCGGACTTCCGCCAAGCATGACGTTCGAGGTTCCAACCCGTACTCAAGCGGAATCGGCAGCATACCGGCGGAAATCTCGTTTCCTCTCCTGTATAGGCCTGTAAGACGTATCGACGACGACTTCAAAGAGGTCGAGTCACTGTGACTGAGGAAAATCTGCTGGCCCGACGCCCTCAACGACGATGAACAGCTGGTCGTCACTCATTCTCGACCGCCTCGACGAGCAGCGTCGTTTCCGGCAGGTCGTCGCGAGAGGTCGACAGGAACTCGGAGGTTTCCAGCGTTTCCTCGACCAACTCGACCAGTTCCTCCGAGACATCGCCAAAGTGAACGATGGCGTCGGGATCGGGGTAGTTGTCGTACTGCTGTGCAGCCGTCTTGTCCGTCTTGTTCTTACTCATGATCG
>Ga0207754_100322_pt1 | contig 20572 bp, 23 predicted proteins | sample A23E1SouthBayCA_FD_187728 | JGI IMG/M metagenome (GOLD analysis project Ga0207754, IMG submission 187728) | Aerobic enrichment media microbial communities from Eden Landing Ponds, California, USA - A23 E1 (SPAdes) | ecosystem: Environmental > Aquatic > Marine > Unclassified | place: Emeryville... | reverse complement strand
GCAGTCGCCCTGGCTGCCGCTCGGCGGTTTGTGTCGGCAGAAACGTCCGGACGGAGATTTGAACTCCGGTCCCTGGCTCCGCAAGCCAAGAGGATAGTCCACTACCCTATCCGGACTCATATCGAGAGAGGGTGGTGCACCTAAAAAGGGTGACGATTCGCGTACCGTCACGCGACTGGTAGGCACACTTCGCTACAACGCTGGCTTGAACAACCGGGAGTCCCATTCAACGACCATATCTTAGGGCGAATATGAAGCGCCACCAACTCCTGCAATACGGTGGTCTCGGTTGTTCGATAGCGCTTGCTGGCTGCTTCGGCGGTGCGTCCGGTAGCGGGGAAACATCCACGGAGGGTGCGTGTGAATCCCAAGTGTGAACGAGACGACATTCAGTATTATCAGGCGACAGTCCGGCGCACAGACAAGTTCGGCGACGGTGGCTTTCGACGGGGATCAGGTCGTCGTTGACGGGACTATCTGGGGGTCTAACGGGTGCAAAACGGCCGACCTGACAGACATCTCGTATGATACGAGTGCCGATGAACTGAGCCTCAGCGTTGGGACGACAGAGATGCCAGATGCCGGCGATATGTGTCCGCAAGCCATTATGGAAATCAACTACCGGGCTACGGTGACGTTCGAGAACGGGCTCCCTGGTACGGTGTCTGTCTCCCACGACAGTGGCGACGGCCTGAACCCTGTGACAACAGCGACACCCTAACGGCTACCTGCGCCGCTCTCACCGTGGTGGAATGTGAGTGTCTGCTGTCGAGCCAGCGGACGAGAGTTTATATCCCATCCCGTGACCACTTTCGAGTCATGGACGAGATACGACCGAAATCGACCGACAACGGCCGCTCGCTCGCCCAACGACAACGCTTAAGCGCGCCCCAGCCCAGCGTCCCATAGATAGATGGGTGCGATAGAGGACATTTACGAGGACCTAGAGACGGACGTCCCCGAGGAGGAGTTCCGCGAGGCCGTCGAGGAGAAGGTCGAGCAGATGGGAGGGCTCGCCGACGAGGAGACGGCCGCGATGCTGTTGGCCCACGAACTCAACGAGAATGAGGTCAACGCCATCGCCGATATCGAACCTGGGATGGACGAGGTCAAATTCCTCGCCAAGGTGATGGCCATCGGCGACCTGAAAACCTTCGAACGCGACGACGAGGACGAAGACGGCCGGGTCATCAACGTCGAGGCCGCCGACGAGAGCGGCAGCCTCAGGCTCGCTTTCTGGGACGGACAGGCCGTCGACATCGACGAGGGGCAACTGGAGGTCGGCGACGTGCTCCGGGTCAAGGGCCGACCGAAGGACGGCTACAACGGGCTTGAGGTGTCCGTCGACAAGGCAGAGCCGGACGAGGACGCCACAATCGACGTGGAGCCGGGCGCTGGCTCGTCCATCGACGCGCTGACGATGGGGCAGTCCGACGTGACGCTGCGCGGGCTCGTGCTTGATACCGATTCGATTCGGACGTTCGACCGCGACGACGGTAGCGAGGGCCGCGTCTCGAACCTCACACTTGGCGACGAGACGGGGCGCATCCGGGTGACGCTGTGGGACGACCGAGCCGACCGCGCCGACGAACTCGATGCGGGCGCGGCCGTCGAAATAATTGACGGCTACGTTCGGGAGCGGGACGGCTCGCTTGAACTCCACGTCGGCGACCAGGGGGCCGTCGACGAAGTGGAAGACGACGTGGCCTTTGAGCCCGACGCCGACCCAATCGCAGAGGTCGAACTCGAAGAGACGGCCGATATTGCTGGCGTCGTGCGCTCGGCCGACCCCAAGCGGACGTTCGACCGCGACGACGGCAGCGAGGGGCAAGTCCGGAACGTCCGCATTCAGGACGCCACCGGCGACATCCGCGTGGCGCTGTGGGGCGACAAGGCGGACAAGGACATTGCACCGGGGGACGAGGTGCTCGCGGCCGATGTCGAAATTCAGGACGGCTGGCAAGACGACAAGGAAGCGTCGGCAAGCTGGAACTCCACGATTGTCGTGCTTGATGACGGTGCGGATCTGGCGACTGGTGGCGCAGGCGGGGGAGCCAGCGCCGAGACGACCGACGCCGAACACGCTGGCCTGTCCTCCTTCGGCGACGAAGGGGACGACACTGACGCTGATAGCAGCGGCAACGAGGCGGCCGCTGTCAGCGCCGGCACCGGCGACACGTCACCGGACGGTGGCGCACAGAGTGCCGGCCAGCAGGTTGAGTTCACCGGCACCGTCGTCCAGACTGGCGACCCCGTCGTACTCGACGACGGTGAGCAGACGATGAGCGTCGAAACCGGCGAGCGCGTGCAGTTAGGGCAGGAAATAACTGTCCGTGGGGAACTCCGTGACGACCGGCTTCACGCTGAGGACGTGTTCTGAGTCGCCGAGCGACGCTACGGAAACTCTTAAGACCGCAACACTCCCGGGTTTGGGTATGAGTGTCGAGCTACCGTTCGCACCGGTGGATGCGGTCATTCGGCGGAACGCGGGCGGGCTCCGGGTGAGTGCCGACGCTGCGGAGGAACTGGCTCGTCGAATACAGGACCACGGCGCGTCGCTTGCCGTCACGGCAGCCACGGAGGCCACCACGGACGGGCGAAAGACGCTGATGCCGGCCGACTTCGGCATCGAGCAGGTCCCCGAAAAGGACGGCCTCGAACTCCCCGTCGCGCCGGTCGACCGCATCGCACGGCTCGACATCGACGACGACTACCGCGTCGCCATGGATGCTCGCGTCGCGCTCGCGTCTCTCCTCGAAACGTACGCCGACGAAACGGCCGCCGCGGCCGCCGCGTTGGCTCGTCACGCTGACCGCCGGACGATCAAGGCAGCTGACGTTGAAACGTACTTCGAACTCGAACAGTACTACTGAATGAACTTCGGCTACCGCGAGGTCTGTCTGGACCACGACACCGGGCCGCGACATCCGGAGAGTCCCGACAGACTTCGAGCGATACGGCGCGCGCTCAAGGAAAATCACGGTGTCGAGTACGTCGCCGCTGACGACGCAGACCTCGACCTCGTCCGTGCGGTCCATGACACCGACTACATCGCGGAGTTCCGCGAGTTCTGCGACGACGGTGGCGGAAACTGGGATGCCGACACCGTCGCGGTCGAGGAGACGTGGGACGCCGCACTCGCGTCAGCCGGCCTCGCTGTCTGGGCAGCAGAAGCCGCGCTTGACGGCAATACCGGCCGTGACACGCCGTTCTCCTTGGGCCGACCACCCGGTCATCACGCAGTGGGCGACGACGCGATGGGGTTCTGTTTCATCAACAACGCGGCCGTCGCGGCACAGGCGGCCCTCGAAGCCGACGCCGACCGCGTCGCCATCTTCGACTGGGACGTCCACCACGGGAACGGCACACAGGACATCTTCTACGACCGCTCGGACGTGTTCTACGCCTCGATACACGAAGACGGGCTCTACCCCGGTACCGGTGATATCTCGGAGACTGGCACGGGCGACGCCGACGGCACGAATCTCAACGTGAAGTACAAGCCCGGTGCTGATACTGCCGACTACCTCGCCGCAATCGACGAGTGCATCGCGCCGGCGATCAGGGACTACGATCCCGACCTGCTGCTCATCAGCGCCGGCTTCGACGCGCACGAACACGACCCGATTTCACGGATGCGCGTCTCTACGGAGGGGTACGGCGCAATGACTGACCGGATGCGCTCGCTCACAGACGCCTGTGACGCTGCACTGGGAATCATCCTCGAAGGCGGATACGGACTTGACACGCTCTCGGATTCGGTTACAACCGTTCACGAGGTCTTCGACGGCTACCAGCCGATGGAGCCCGACGACGATGTCAGCGACGACGCCCGCGATGTTCTCGATGACCTCGCCGATCAGGGCTTCGGATCGAAGTAGCTCGCCAGATCGACACCGAAGCCGTCGGCAAGCGCTGCGATATCTGTACCGACCAGTACCTCGTACCCGTTCTCCAGCGCCGACTCGATCCGCTGTCCCAGCCCAACGTCGTAGACGGCAGCACTCGACAGGAACCCAGTCGCTGTGGTAAACGTTCGCTGCCGTTCGACAACGTATCGGTCGCCGTCGATGAAGGGGCCGGCCACCTCGGAGTTGTCGTCGTACTTCTGGAAGAACCCGCTCGCGTGCTCGCGGACGTGCACTGGTGGCCCCTCGTGACGCTCAACAGCCGGCTGCTCGGCGACAGCGAACTCAAGCAGCAGGACGGCGTCTCGTCCCCGGCTCTCGCCGTCCGGCGTTTCCGGCTTACCGCTGTCGTCCTCAACGAATGCGGCCGACCGCAGGACTTCAAACCCGCGTCGGTCGAGTTCGCTGCAGAGCCCGTCGAGGGACTTCCGGAGCTGTGGCCAGAGCTGGTCATCGACGACATCCGGGGCCGCGAAGCGAAGCGCGACCGGCGTGGTGCCCCGCTGTGATACCGCGGCTTCAACGTCCGCTGCTTCGAACGGGCACGGGTCGTCTTCGGTGAACAGCGACACCCGCGGCTCGGCGAGGAGGTCCCGGGCGTAGTGCTGGAGTGTGGCGACGTTCGTTTCGGACAACACTGCCGCGACGTTGCGCTCCGGGTCCGTCGGGTCGATGACGACCAGCGGGTCGTCGAACGTCTCGCTCCCGTGGTCCTCCGGGTCCAGTCGAACTGGCGGGTGCCAGTCCGCGACCGCTTCGAGGAACGCTCGGAAGCCACCGAACTCAAGCACCAGTAATTCCGTTAGATAGCCTGAGAACCCGCGTGTCCGGAGGTCGCTCCCGTAGACGCCGATCCCCTTCAGGAACTGCTTTGCCACCCGCACCTCTGCCGCGCTGTTGTCGTCCAGTCGCTCCTGCAAGTATCTGGTGTGAAACGGCGTCCGGTCCACCGCGGACTGGATTTCTGTGGCGTCCTCGACCGCATAACAGGGCACCAGATCCACGGCGTACCCCTCGCGCTCGCCGACGACGTAGGGGTGTTCGGCGTACTCCTCACGCCCATCGGGCAGGACATCGTGCCCGACAGCCAGTCCGTACTCCTCCAGCGTTTCGCGGTCGATAGACGGCGGAAAACAGACGAACACGTCCACGTCTCGGTCACCGGCGGTCCACGTCCCTCGCGCCGTCGAGCCGACCTGCACCACTTCCGCCTCAACTGGAAGGTCAGCGATAGCTGCTTCGGCGTCAGCCATCACCGCGTCGGCGACCCGCTGTAACTGCGCTCGTTCGTCGTCGGTCGGCGAGGCCCGTGCTCGCACCTTCCCGACGACGGCGTCGAACTCATCGCTCATACCGCCGCTTGCGCACAAGTGCGTGAAAGCGTGTCGATGCCGACTGGAAACGAAAGCCCTAATTACCAACTCTGGCAATGATTGAATGCGTTCGCGCCGCCGTAGCTCAGTTGGTAGAGCACCTGGTTGTTACCCAGGTTGTCCCAGGTTCGAGCCCTGGCGGTGGCGTCGTTCTTTCACTCACAAATCGACGAGCGCTGCGACTCCGTCACTGCGGCTTTCAGGGCCGCTGGACGGTGAGATATGCAGCCGATGTACGAAACTCTCTGTATCGACCCACCTGTCTCTCCGAACCCCACCACTCCAACCCGACAGGCTAAAGATGCGGACTCATCAACACCATTCTGAAGGGCCCTTAGCTTAGTCTGGTTAAAGCGATCGGCTCATAACCGATTGAGCGCTGGTTCAAATCCGGCAGGGCCCATCCAGTTTCTGCCCGAAGCGTATCCGTTACGAACCGGCAGCGATAGGTGTGCGAGCGGGCGGAGAACAGCGGAATCGGGGTACGAAGACACCCCCGCTAAATTCTGAGTTCAACAAGCATCTTGTTGGGGGTAGCCGCCGTCTGGCGATTTTGCGATCCGGAGGTGCGGGCGATGAGTAAGGCGTCAGCGCCCACTACGCTGCCCGAGAAGGGCGTGCGGAACCGTTCGCAGTACGCGGACACGCTACACCGCCTTGACCCGGACGCTGATGAGCCAACACCCGCCTGTCCCGAAGCCGATTACCGAAGTGACGCGGACTTCACAGAGGTTCCCATTGCCGCGTATCGGCCCCACTACAAACTCTGTGGGAACCCGGAATGTTTCGGAGGTGACTGGCGGTGAGCCCCCAGTCCTCTCTTTTCGATTACGAACCGGACCTGTCCCAGCTCACTGACGCCGAACGAGAAGTGTACGAGGCTGTGGGCATGGGCCAGTATGGGCCCCGCGAGTACGCCCGCCAGACTGGCCGCTCGCCCGGTACTGTCGGGAATCTACTCTGTCGAGCCCGCGAGAAAGTGGAGGTGACTTCGGCATGACGGGGTTCGTCCGAGCATCCCGGCTGTACGATGTAGAAGCGGGTGAACCCCTTCAGTTCGACTGGACAAATCACCAACCTCTCGCACAGAGTCAGGCCGAAGTCGAGCAGGCCGTCGCGGAGATTGAGGCCCGGAGGTAGGGATGTCGCGGCATCTCAAATGCGCCCCTCATGAGGGCGACGTGCGCTTTACGATTGGTGTGCATCCCGATCCCGGTGTCCCGGACTATGGACTGAAGCCCTACTACGCGATGGACTCACTCATCAAGGAGTGGGGCGACCGCTGGGAGACCGAAGGCAAACCCACACGGGATATCGAACTCGCGGGCGAGACATGGGCCACCTGTTTCGACTACTCCGAGAGCGGTCTGGATGCCTGGGATAATCCGGAGTTCCAGATCCAGAACGTCCGTGAGTTCCAGTTCTACTTCGTCGCGAAGGATTCGCCCACCTACGAGGGGAAGCGGGCCGATCGGGACAAGCGCGTGAAGGGCGGCACGATCACCGTCCGGCCACGGTGGCCGAATCTTACAGCCGACGGCGAACCTGTCTCCGTGCCCCAGTACGGCGAGCCCTACATCGACGTGCAGGTACAGGCGTCCAACATCCCACACGAGCGGTATCTGTCGCTCGTGAAGCGCGTGATGGATGCCTACGGGATTGCCGCGCGGTACTTCGACCAGCCACACCCGGACAGCCATATCAACGATCTGGCCTACTACGTCCGGTTACACCGCGAAGACAGCGGGCCGCTGTACGCGCCGGATGGACCGATAGCGCGCTGTCACACACTCATTCAGGGCGACCGTTCGGGGTATCGCAAGCACGTTGAAGACAACACGAAACTGCCCGGTTACTACGTTACGGCCACGGTCGAAGACGAGAAAGCCGACCAGCTGGTCCGCGGGCATGGGCTGGGGAAAGAACTCAAGCACTACTACCCGAACCACCCGGACAACTACGAACCGAATCAGGCCCCGTACCATCCGAAATTCGAGGTGTCCTACCAGACCAGCCGAACCGAGCAGACTGTTCGATGGGACGACCTCGACGACGCCCGGCGTGAACTCGAAGAGACAATCTTGAATTGTCTGGATTGGTGTGGGCTGGCGACAAGCGCCGAGAGCAGTGTGTTCGTCGATTTCGATCCGTTCTGGAACATCCGGGATACGACGGAAGCCCGGAAGTTCGTTCAGTGCCCCCTGCCGAAGATCGAAGACGACCAGGAACACCGCGTGATGCAGCTGTGGGGCGACATGACCACTGCCGACCGCGACGTGACGGAACTGTTACTGACGGACGGCGGGAAGGTATCGCCACAGACGGCGGCCGAGAAGACCGGCTACACGTACCGGACGATTCGGACGGTCATCCAGCGGATGGAGGGACTGATCGAGCACACCTACGGCGAGATGGAACTGTCCTCGAAGAAGATTCAGCAGGAGCTACTGAAGCGGGTTCGAGCGGCCGGTGACCGCTTCGAGCAGGAGATCGGGAGTTCGGTGATGGAACTGGCGGACGCGGCTGAGGAACGTGCCCGATCACGGTGGGCGCGGGTACGCCGCGAGTACGCGGTGAGCGAGGTTGAGGCTGACGACTGTCGGAAGCTCCTGAAGATCGGCTATACTGCGACTGACCGCAGGGAAGCAGAGGAGATAGTGAGAGAGCTGCGGACGGCCTACATGGAGTGCGTCGGGCAGAACACCTACGGTGTCCACGTCGTAGTAGAGACAGTTGAAAGCGGTCGTGAGCGGTTCCGGGATATGAAGAACGCCTTCCAGAAGGGGTACAGCCGCGGCGACTACATGAGCCGTGAGGAGCAGCAGCGGCGCAACGAACAGTTCGACTTTGAGGCATGGAAAGCCGCGGGCTGCCCGCCAGCTGACGAGTGGCGCGGCGGGTAGCGCGCCACCTGCATAGAGGCATCACTGTCCAACACACCGGTTTTGCGGCAATACTGTTCCCTTTCCCCCGAAAAATCGCGCGTCGCGCGGCTGGGTTCGTTCCCGTTGGTCACGTCACCCAGCCGCGCGACCAGGGGGAACCCGGTGCGCAGGCTTCCGGGTTCCCCTTAGTCGTGTGGCTAAGGCCACTTCTCCAAAATACACCGCAATGCGTCTCACGTTATCTGCTTGAACCATCTAGCCACAACTGCGATTGGACAAGTGTAGATGAGATTATAAAAACTTCATGTTAAATATTTTCCATCAAATGTTTATTCTCGCGTGTTGCATGTTTACGAGGGCCATACCATGGCAACTGAAATTAAGACCAAGCAGTTCACACAAACATCGCCTGTAGGCTCTGGCAAACAGGATGATAGGAGAGTGACTCCTCCCTCTGGAAAGTTATGGGAGGTGCTATCTATGCGGGTTCATGTTCCTCCAGAGCCAAGAGCAAGTTCAGGTGTCCACGAGATCAGGCTTCAAGGTCAATCGACTCAACCAGAATATTTCAGATACAGGAGTAATTATCTTACTGAAATAGATATTGAACACTATTCTCTAGTTTCAGCCGATAGTCTCCGCCGGCCTCCTGGAGGCAGTCTATGCACTGTAATGGGAAATATTCAGGCCGATTCAACTGAGGGTCTAAATTTAGCATATATCAATCACACTAATGAGAGACAAAGAAACACGAGAACTTGGCAGCTAAGAATTAGAGAAAGAGACAAATGACCGAATTAGACATTGGAGACACCTACAATACAGTGCAAGAGCTATACGATGGACAGGAGATCGAGGTGGTGATGGAAGTTCAGGAAATAATTGAGCATGAAGACGGGACCACAGAAGTCGTGTCAGAGATGACTGATGAGTCACAAGAGACTGTACAGGATGCTCTTGAGACATTAGAATATCCTGACGACACGGACAGATGAAGGCCGCTATATGCCAGTCTCAACTATGTCGTTGTGGTGTTGGCTCAATAACAACTGGCAGTGGATAATCACCACAGCGGTAACACTTTCGATACTTTACTTTTCAATAATCACTTACCTATCTTCCCGCATACAATCACAATTATCTAGATTTTCAGGAACAAACATAGATCTACAAACCAAAGTTGTACTCAGTTTAAGAGAATTTAACATTCTGCGGAATTCCGCGGTGATCGAGTTTGAATTCAAGCATAGAGAACCCAATGGACAATATCTTTCTGGAGAGCCTAAGCACATCGACCGAGTTTTGAGCGGAAATATTAATAATGTGAAACAATCTGATCGCACTCGGAATTCATTGATTATTAAATGTGGGGTGAGACCGAGTAAATGTAGAGAGGCAGTTGAAGATACTGTAGACCTATTGAGCGAATAGACTATAGGAATAAAATCAGTCAATCAGTTCTTGTACACCTATCTTTGCTTGATTTGCTTGGCGATGATCGCCGCCGCCATGCCAGTCAAGTCGCGGCAACCGCGACGCGTGACGTACTATCCATTCTAATATTTCTACTCCTTGTCCACGAACACGATAAACACCGAAAACATACCACCCATCCACAGACCGTAGCTTCTCATGGTACTGATCGTAGAGTTTGAACGTGCCGGGCTGGCCGTCGGCGTGTCGATGCATCGCGGCCTTGATTTCAACAGGCGTTCCATCCGATCGCTTCGCGTCGTGCCAACTGCACCGATCTAATTCGAGGTCGTATCGCTCGGCGGCTTTCCGCTCGACGAGCGTCCCGTAGTGATTGGCCTTGTGGCTTCGACTCATTCGCACACCTCGCGTGCGTCAGATATAGATACTCCTCCGGGCTGTTCGCGGCCGTTGCCCATGGCTCGCGCGTGCTCGCACCGCGAGCGCACGCCATGGGCCAACAACAGGGCTACGCCGGGGGGTTGGTTGTTGTTGGGTTTCCCGAATCCTGCTGCTGTCATGCGGTTAGTTCCGTCACCTCACCAACTACGTTTCCGTGCTTTCCGTTGTCCTGATACTCGTTCCAGCGCTGTCGGACCCATTCGGCGCTGTACGGCACGAAATTGGCAATTTCGTGGTTTGGTCTGTCCGGTTCGGATTCCTTGGCCGTGATGACTGTGTAGATCGCAAGCTTTCGAGAGAGGCTTTCCGGGTCCACCTCGTCACCGTTATCCTCCCCGCTCGACCACGACCACGTAGTCGGTTCCTTGTCGTCGTAGCGCCAGTCCGTTTCGGGGATACCGGACACGGAGAAGATCGGGTTGACGCCCTTCCGGTTTCGCACGTCTTCGTAGAAGGTCGCTTCTTTCAGGCCCTCCTTGTGGACACAGACGCCGAGTTCCCGAACGAGCGGGTGGACGTCGCGGCCGTCGTGGCCGATGATGATGAGCGAACCGCCGTACTTCCGGATCTTGTACGTGAGCGGCCCGAGCTTGGTTTTTGTGTCGTAGCCGTCTTTCCCGCTTCCGCCCGCGTTGCTGCTGGCCTCGTCGAAGATGAACAGTTTCGGGACCTGCTCGTTGTGCATGGGATCACCGTCCTGTTTCAGCCACTCGTTCAGCTCGCCGTAGTTCGCCAGCCAGCCATCACGACGATCTCCGTCCGAGTCGGTCCACTCGTCGGTCTCTTCGAGTGTGCGGATGTTCGAGGCGACGAGCGCATCCGAAGGCTGCTGTTCTTTCCAGAGCTGTCCGAGTAGACAGGCGAAGTTTGACTTTCCTGTACCGGGTTCGGCCCATTCGTAGAACATCGGTGCGGGGCCGGTCATCTGTGCCCGGAGCTGGTCGATGGCTTTGATACCCGAGATATCGGCCCGCTGGCCGGCGTCTCCGGTGAAGTGCTTCAACGACTGCATATCTCCGTTCGCCATGGCCCGCCGTGCTGTTTCAGTGCCTTCGATGCGGATGATTTCCCGAACGTGCGAGAGATCCTTGGCCTGTCCCGGCATCTTTCCGGGCCGGTCGCAGTGGCGTGGATCGTAGTGAGTTTCGAGGATCGAGAGATAGCGGGATAGCTTCTCATCGCGAACGATTCCGGCGTGCTGGTGTACCTCGTCGGGATCGCGCTGGCCGTAGCCGTCCTGATACTCGCGGAACTGTGCAGGCGTGTAGAGGTCGTTACCGTTGTCAGTCATCGTTTAGTCGTGGGTCCTGTGGTTGCTCGTTGGTCGGTTCGTCCTGCCCATAGCCCACAGCGGCGTCCGCCGTAGGGTCTGGAGCGTCGGTGAGGTCGTGGATGGTGGGTGCATCTTCTGGATTTTCGCCGTCTTCGATGAGATCACCGAAGGTCTCCTTGGCCGCTGTCTTCTGGATCATCTGTCCGCGTTCGTTGGCTTCGGCGTCGGCGGTGACGAGCTTCTTTTGCAGTTCAACACTGCCACGACTCCACCGGCCACGGATTGCGGCGAGTTCTTCGGCGCGGTCGATGAGCCAGCCGTGGATATCCTGCATCTGCTTCTTGCTGGTCATCAGCTGGGTGTCCTGACAGCCTTCGAGCCAGACACCTTCCACGCGGAGCTGGTCGATATCTTCCAGGTACTCGTACTCCCGGACAGCCCACGCACTGCCGCCGTTGACAGGGTACGGATCGGGACCGTCGATTTCTTTCTCGCGCCAGAGTCCGGGCGGGACGTAGTACTTCTCGGTGGTGTCCTCGACGGCGTTGACGTGATGGACTTCGACCCAGTTTCGCCGGCGAAGCCAGCGGGCGATCTTCGCACCGACGAGATAGCAGGGAATCGCCAAGACGAGCCAGCCGACGGCGACCGCGGGAATCCATGTCGGCAGGGTTGGCAACTGTGGTTGGTAGTAGGCGAACAGCACGACCGCGCCGACGAGCATTCCGCTGACGAGTAGCTTGTACTCGGCCAGCAGGTAGGTGAACCGGTCACGGTTGTCCGCGAAGGTGGGCGCGGGCATCAGGCCACCTCCGGCCGGCCGTTCTCACTGCGAATCACGTTGTAGCCGGCGATAATCATCCAGACGAACGCGACGCCTGCCCCGGCGAGCCACGCCTGCAACGACGAGAGAGCGCGGAGTATGTCGAGTCCGCCACCGGAGGGCTGCTGGACGATTTCGGCGTACAGTGGCGTGTTTTCCGTGGAAATGGCGACACCCACGTAGCCGTCTTTCTCTGTCACAGGAATCTCGACGGTAGCGGTGTCGTCCGAGCGCATGGCGACGGTACGGACAGGAATCTTCCCGCCCTCCTGGAAGCGGCCGGCGTCGGAGATCGTTACGGTCTGGACTCCGCTCGACCGGAGCGTGATTCGGGCGATACCCTCTTCGGGTAGGTACTCCGAGCCGACGATCTCGGTCTGTCCGTCGATGCGAGTGGTGTCGGTAGCGTTGGCTGTGGGCTGTGGGCCGGGTGTTTCGGCGGGGAGGGTGCCCGCGGACTGTGCGACGGCCGGGGCGCTGACGCAGCCGAGGCTGACCACGAGCAGCGCGACGAAGAAAATGGAACGCATGGGTGGGTTAGTTCTGGAGAACGACGATAGCCAGTAGCGTGCCGATGACGGCCAATGCAACGATGGGCGGAACACTGCCGCCGCCGAGGAAGCCACCGCCCGCAGACTGTCTCAAGGCTTTCTCACGAGCTTCGATCTGTGCCCGCTTGTAGGCGAGGTCCTCGTACTGCTGTTTGAGTTCGGTGACGTTCGTCGTCTCGTAGGTAGTTTTCTGGATAGTGACGTTCTCGGTCGTCTCACCGCTTGTCGTAGTGATCTTGTCGATAGTGAACGTCCCATCTAACTCTACGATTTGGTCACTGGTGACGACGTACTGTGTGCCGGTGATGTTCGCTGTATCGTAGGTCGTTCCGTTCTCGAACTGCCCGCTGGCAGGATTCTCCTGCGAAAACAGAACGCCCTCGTACTGCGTGCCGTCCCCGGTGGTGACGTTGAAGCTCCCGATTTGGTCGAAATTCTCCGGCGAGTTCGTTCCCAGCATGGTGAGCTGGGCAGCAGCCCAGCCCTGGAAGTCGTCACCTGCGGATTGCTGGGATGCCAGTACGTACGGATCAACGAGGTCGCTGTTGTTGATTTCGCCGCTCTGGTAGGCTGAATAGGTGTTTTCGGCCAGCGTATCCATGTCATTCCGAACCTGCTGTTCTTGTGACTGGATGTTCGACCATTGTGCGGAGTAGCGGGTCTGATTCACGACAATTACGCGGTCTACGTCGGAAGCATAGCCCTCGACAGCGAGGCGGTCTCCGGCGGCAAACCAGCCACCACCACCAGACAAGTCGTCAAACTTCGCGTACTGGTCGGTGATGGTTGCAGTCCGAGTGCCTGACGTCCCGCTATTATCCCGGCTGAAGTGCCACTTGTGAGCAATAGCAGACGTTTGTGTGCCGTTCAGGAGGTTGACCGATTCCCGTGCAGTCCCTTCATAATTGACGTGGTTAGAATACGTGGGGTCCGTGGTCAAAGTCCACCACGTTCGGCCCTCCTCATCTCGGGTCCGGCCCTGAACGTAGTTCTGTTTCGTATAGTCATCAGTACCAACCTGAAGGCCCTCAGTATCGGCCTGAGTTCGCAGGTAGTCCCATTGGCTTACAGACTGTTCGTACTGAGAGAGCAGATTGACCTGCTTAGTGGTGTAATACTCTGTTACGGCCTGTTTCGCATCTGTTTTGGCCGCTGCTTTGCTACTACCGTTGTTCAGCGACCGGATGTAGGCGTTCTTGCCAATAATCCGAGCTTGAGTCTTCGTGTCGGCCAGGTAGTTGCCTAGCGTGGTCTGGTAGTTCTCACTGGCCGCCTTCTGGTTCTGCGCGGACTGGTACAGTTCTATCTCTGTGTCTTGCTGGTCGAGACCTGACGTGTTGACGGCCGTACTACCTGGCTGCGCAGTACAGTCCAGATTCTCGACACCGGAGACCATGTTACCGATTCTATCCGATGTATCGCAATTCAAATCGGAGTCGCCGCCGGTCGTCCCGACGACGGTACGAACGAGGTTCACGCCACCGAGAAGCCCGCTCTTCGAGTCGAACCTCGGTTCGCCGCCAGAGTAGTCAGAGACGGTGACGTTCACCGATTCATACGCGCCGTCGTTGAAGAACAACAATTGGTCTTCTTTGAGATTCGCGGTGTTGTACGTCTCGCGGGCTAAGACGGTTATCTCGGTGGACGGGCCGCCCTGTGTGGTGTACTTGACGGTGAACTCCGTGCCGCCGTCGAGGGCGCTGGTGTCGACAATCAGCGTCGTTGGGGAGCCGGTGTACTCGTAGGTGACTGGTCCGCTGTCGGTAGCTGTCTGTGCCAGTGCGGGACCGACGGCCCCCACGACGGCGGAACAGACGATGAGCGCGGCCAGCAGGACTGAGCGAGCGCGGGTCATTGCTCGCGTCCCCCGTCGGTTTCGAGCTGCTCGACGCTGGTGCGAACCTCTTCGTCGTCAGCGCCGGCGGCGGTGTCCTTCTGCTGTGCGTGGTGCGCGGCGATCACGCCGCCGGCGACGACGACGGGACTGACGACGGGGAGCGGGGAGCCGATGACAGCCGCGGCAATTGTGGACCCAGAGACGCCGATGACGCCCATAATCCCATAGCTGAGTATGCGGTCCATCGGATTCACCCCAGGTAGCTGATGACGTAGTAGCCGGCGGCCTCGACGCCAACGACGACAAGACCGACAGCGGCCGAGCCAACCACGATATCCTGCGCGCCAAGGATGTTCAGCCCGGTGAATAGGACGATGACGAGCGTTCCGAGCGCGAGGTAGGTTTCGACAGTGGCCGATCCCTTGGCGATATCCACGAGGTCGGTGTCGAGCTGGTAGTTCTTGTTGCGGCTCTCGTTGACGCGGTTGGTGGCATATGCCATCGCCAGAGCAGCGAGCGACAGCAGAAACGCGAGGTCAATGCTCGTGCCCTGGACGGTGAACACAGAGGCAGCGAGGTCGTAGCCGAGCAGGCTGATCGAGGCGATACCGTTGGTGACGAATGCACTGGCGGTGAAAATCACACCGGCCAGGGCGTCTTCGATGTCTATCTTTCCGAACATAGGGTATTCGTCCGCTTGAAGCGGACGAGAGACAGGCTCGCGTGTTTCGGTAAAAGACAGGTTGTAGCGGAACTGATGCCTCTATTGGCTAAAATAAAAATAGAAATAAAGCGAATTTATGCGTCAGGACCGGTATCGGATCCGAGCGTTGCAGAACTATCGCCTTCTGGCGGCTCGTAGATCACACGGACATCATAATCACTGTAGACACCTACATCGATACTCGACCCAGCCGAGACTTCGCTGTTAGTAGCGCCGTAAGCACCAGTATCGGACCAAGCTCCGTCATCGGCGTCATAATCTGGCTCATCGGAGCCAGTTAACCCTTCACCCGAGAGGGCCCCATCTGTAACCATTTGATCTCCCCTCATGTAGAGACTACCTGCCTCAATAGTATCGCCACCGTCATGCGTGACCGTCAGCAGGCCGGAGCCAGAGTTGCCACCTGCACTAGAGTCGTATTCGAATGAGAAACTGGCTTGTGGGGTTGCTTGCTGAGCCTGATCACCGAGGCCGAGCACGAACGATGCGATGACAGCCGCAAGAATCACTGTAATTGCGACCATCAGAATCACGCCGATCACTGGGGAAACGGCGTCATCATCATGGAACAGCTGTTTTAGATCCATTGCAATTGTCCAAAATCAAGATATTATATTAAAACCAATCTACTGTTAGTTTAACATTTCGACGTTCAGGCTTGACTTGAAGCCGAGATAGACTGGATTGAAAGTGTGCGTCAAGGGGGGCCTGGATCTGACCCCCTGGTTTGGAGACCAGTATTACCCTTTTGATTTCAGCGGGAACCAACCCGCAGATGGCTATTTGGCAGATTTTCTAATATTAATTCCGGTTTCAAAATACTACAAGGCTGTCTTGAACTCGATATTAACGCTACACAATCCAATTTTCACTGAAACCCCACGGGTTGCAGCTCGAAGATTGCGCTCGACGCGATATGCACACGAGCGGGAACTGTCCGTGTGCATACTCACAGCCAATTGGGTGGAACCGTCGGTGTGACTGTAATGCGATGGGAATGAGCTGCAGCAGACTTTATGACTAATTTGGATTAGCCGAGAATTCTTTTTTAACATTGTGTTCACGAGCGGTCGGTATACGAATTCGTGAACTATGTTATTTGAATGTCAACCACATACGAAGCATCACCGGAGACGCCAGTACCGTTCTGAAAAAAGTTTGAATCTTAGTTACGCGTCAGGCCCCTGATCTTGTGCAAGCGTAGCTGAGTTGTCGCCCTCTTGAGTCTCGTATACGATTCGAATATCATAACTGTCAGACGGGGCGCCTTTGTTACCTGAGTCAATGGTAATGCTATTACCCGCTGTAACTTCGGTTATACTGCTACTGGATATACTTCCCCAAGTATCACTAACACTGGTACTACTATCTAAATCACCACGGACGTACAGTTCATTTGCTTGGATCGTATCTCCGCCATCGTGCGTGACACTCAGAGACGTTCCCTGCTCATAGTCGAAACTGAAGCTGGCCTGTGGAGTTGCTTGCTGTGCTTGGTCTCCAAGCCCGAGCACGAATGAGGCGATTACCGCGGCTAGAATCACCGTAATGGCAACCATCAGAATGACGCCAATCACCGGTGAGACGGCGTCATCTTCAGTAAGCAGCTCTTTCACTTTTGTCAGTTGCATACGTATTTTATATTAACACTGATTATAATAAAGGGGCCAGACAGTTTTCGACTATATACCACTTTCAACTCTGGCTTGAATACCACAACACAGCCTTGAAACGCCAAAATCGGAAACTGCAATGGATATCGGGGGGCGATCCAGGCCCGGATCACCGGTACAAAGCCGGCGACCCTATACCCTGTTTTCAGCAGAGCGGGTCACGGCTCTGTAAATGCCATTCTTTGCTGATCGTAGATGAATATAGCGTATACACTGCTAGACAGTGGGTGCAGCGGCTGATAGATTCCCGCAGGCAAGTTTTAGCGTTGATTACGAATCTGCCGATGATCAAGTGTACTGTACCTATGGGTGACCGACACGCGTGCTGTATTCATCAGGACTGCTGAAACATATCACCGGCAGAAGGTTTCGGCGAGGCCTATCAAATCCACTCTGTTCTTACAATACTTTTTTAGCTGATGGGCGCGGCTGATTACTCGCATCCAGCCTTCCTTCCAGATACCGCAGCCCGTACCCCGTGATATCGTAGTTCTGGAACTGACGGGTCAGCGGTTCAATCATCTGTGCGTAGGTAAGCATCCGACAGCGCTCACGCACGCGGCCCACAGAGGCACGGAGCGACACCTTCTGTGCAATGTATTGTGGCGATGACCAGCCTTCGGCTTTCAGTATTTCGAGGATTCGTTCATCCAACGGGACCATCCATTTGGCGGGCTTACGTGACATGATTCAGGGCAACGTCGTCAGCTGTTGATTCCGGGACCGTCAGGTGCGTCAGCTCCATTCTCCTCGTCGGCGGACTTTCCACGATTGATGTACCGTTCTTTTCCTGCGTCGTACTCTCCGTTCAGATATGCTTCCCCTTCCTCAGTGATTACATACACTCCGTTTGCCAAGGGTTGGAGGAGGTCGTGATCAGCGAGTTTTTTCAGTCTTCGAGAGACTGAGGATTTCGAGATCCGTATCTCATCACGATCTTCCAGTTCTTTCGGCGAGCCGTTTCCTTCCTCGTGGATGATCTCAAGGATTCTGTCGTCCCAGATTGTCATCCACGAGCCAGACTGTCTCATTGGTTGCCTGTATGGGATAGCATCTTGTTTGTACTGGTAATGTTCCACCTATCCCATACAATACTGCTATTGGAACAGCGTTGCATTTATGCAATAGTGGGTACTTGGTAAGTATGCGAAGCACCTGATTCGGTCGAAGATGACTCTCCTTGGTTCGTGACGAACGGGCGGTCTGGTACACCGCCCGAAAAGGTGGCTTCGCGCTCTGTGTGAGCATGAGCGAATCCACCATTACGGGGCTACAGCCCCGCACGAACACCGAAGCATCGCAATCGAATAGTTCTGACGACGGCAGTTGCGCCACCTGTCGGGCTGACGCTGACGGGATTGATGCACGGACCCTCAAGCCGATTTGTTCAGGCTGTGCAGCCCGCAGCTTTGACGATGGGCGGTCAGTTCGCGGAGGTGAGAAGGCGTGAGTAACGATCTCCAACCACTGGAACCGAGCCGGGCCGTCGATATGTATCTCAAAGCCCGGCAGGACGAACTGACCGAATCAACGATTCAATCACAAGAGTATCGGTTAGAAGCCTTCGAGCAGTTCTGCCGCGAAGAGGGCATTGAGAACTTGAACGACCTTTCGGGCCGGGACCTGTACGCCTATCGCGTCTGGCGGCGTGAAGGAAACGGGAAGGGCCGCGACGAGATCGAGCCCATAACCCTCCGCGGGCAGCTGGCCACGGTCCGTTCGTTCCTCCGATTCGCTGCTGAGGTAGATGCAGTTCCCGAGGATCTTCGGACGAAGGTCCCACTGCCGACGATCAGCAACGCTGGCGAGGTGAGTGCATCGACGCTCGACCCAGAGCGCGCCGATGTAATTCTCGACTACCTCCAGATGTACAAGTACGCATCGAGGGTCCACGTCATCGCCCTGTTGTTGTGGCACACCGGAGCCCGCATGGGTGCGATTCGTGGGCTAGATATCGATGACTGCGAACTCGAACAGGACAATCCGGGCATCCAGTTTGTCCATCGCCCACAGACCGATACGCCGTTGAAGAACGGCGAGAAGGGACAGCGCTGGAACGCTGTCAGTGACCACGTTGCCAACGTTTTGCAGGACTACATTGATGGCCCACGTGAACCAGTCTTCGATGAACACGGGCGTCGGCCGCTCATTACGACTTCGCAGGGTCGTGCTTCTACGTCGACGTTCCGGACGACGATGTACAGAGTGACCCGGCCATGCTGGCGGGGAGCGGAATGCCCGCATGACCGAGATCCGGAGGAGTGCGAAGCTACGTCGAATAGGAAGGCTTCAACGTGTCCATCCGCTCGGTCACCACACGACGTTCGGAGTGGCAGGGTCACCGCGTATCGCCGTGAGGATGTCCCGCGCCGTGTGGTGTCGGACCGGCTGAACGCGAGCGACCAGATTCTCGACAAGCATTATGACCGCCGTGGCGAGCGTGAGAAGTCCGAACAGCGCCGTGATTACCTTCCTGAGGTGTAACAATGACTCATCGACTTACTTTTAGTAACCGCATGACGGAACCGCGAAACCGGCAGGGCCCATTTCTGCTGTCTCAAAACCACTTGTAAGATGGCTATCTGCTGGACTGAATAGCGTTATTGCTTCGGGCCCGCCTCCGCTCACCGTCCGCTGCTCACTCGTCGACAACGACGACCTTGACCTGTTGGACGCCACCAATTGCCCGGAGTCGGTTGGCCAACTCGGTGATTGTGCCACCCGCGCCCTCAACGACCAGCGTCTCCATACAGGTATCGTGGGAGAGATGAATGTGCTGGACAGAGGTGATGATGTCGGCCATGTCGTGTTGGACTGTCTGGAGTTCGTCAGCGATGCCTGAGACGTGGTGGTCGTGGACAATGACAATGGTCCCATGGTGGTGTTGCTCGTCACCGGACTCCCACTCGTAGGTCGCAAAGAAGTCACGCAGCGAGTCGCGTATCGCCTCCGACCGACTCGCGTATTCCCACTCGTCGACGATGCCGTCGAGCCGGTCGACCATCGACGATGGAAGTGTCAGACTTATCCGGTCGAGATCGTCACTCATGTGTGTCGATAGGGCGGGGCCCGCATATGGATATCCGGGCTTCGGTAATACTCACCCGCCGGCAGTAATACTGCCCGATGAAAAAGTATTATTACTGCGCCGGGACCAGACTTGGGTAGCATGCATATTCCCGACGGATATATCGATCTCCCGCTTGCACTGCTGTTCGGTGCGCTTGCGGTCGTCGTTTTGAGCGTCGCTGCAAAACGCGTCAACGGTGAGATATCCGACGCGCGCGCACCGTTGCTCGGCGTCGTTGCGGCGAGCATCTTTGCTGCACAGATGCTCGACTGGCCGATTCCGGGCGGGACCAGCGCCCACTTCGTCGGCGGCGCGTTCGCGGCGATTCTCCTCGGCCCGCATCTGGGCGCACTCTGTGTCGCGACCGTCGTCACGATTCAGGCGCTCGTCTTCGGTGACGGCGGGCTCGTGGTGCTTGGCGCGAACGTGTTCAACATGGCTGTCGTCGAGGTGTACGTCGGCTACGCCATCTATCGCCTGCTTGTCCCCTACGGTGAGTTCCGGGCCGCCTTCGCTGCGGGGTGGTTAGGAATCACGGCCGGTGCACTGACCGCCGCGTTCCAGCTTGGCCTCTCCTCGG
>Ga0207754_100321_pt1 | contig 20616 bp, 16 predicted proteins | sample A23E1SouthBayCA_FD_187728 | JGI IMG/M metagenome (GOLD analysis project Ga0207754, IMG submission 187728) | Aerobic enrichment media microbial communities from Eden Landing Ponds, California, USA - A23 E1 (SPAdes) | ecosystem: Environmental > Aquatic > Marine > Unclassified | place: Emeryville... | reverse complement strand
AGCAACGACGTAGCCGTCTTTGACATCCCGCTAGTCTTCAATGGTAGTGTAGGACGCCATCCGCTATCCTATGTTATTACCTCCATAGATATAAGCCTATGGAGACACCTCCATAACAGGGTCAAAAGACCACAATCGAGACTTTGTGTGCCGCCGGTCAGGTATATAAACGTCCAATCTTTTCGCGGGTCCGTAGAAAGCACTACCTTCTTGTTCTGAAACTCAGTAGAGTGTTTGATGGATGTGCCCACTCATGAACGGGGTTAGTACTCTGATGTCTGCTGGGACGATGGGAGATGAGGACACCTGCGAGGACTGGTCAACGTACCACCGCCGAATCTATTCTTCTCGATAACAGTCTAAACAAGTCAATCCTCGAGCGATATCCCGCACAGGGTTTGTCTCAGTGAGCTTTTTTTCACACTTACTGCAATTGACCACCTCAGTAATACCGACGCCAGTTCCATATCCTGCAGTAAAGTCTCGTGTGTGTTCATCAGTGGCCAATACCACTTCGAGTTCTCCACTTTCGTATTCGACTTCGGTTATCGTCAGTGGCTTCACCTGAACATCCAGCGCATGTCTTGCCCGAATCTCACGCTGTCGCTCAGGAAATCCTTGATCACGACATTGTCGCAAATCATCGAGTTCGGTCTCGACATCCTCATATTCGGTTTTGAGTTCTTTGCGCTCTTTGAGCGCTTCGACGCGTTCGCCTGCGTCACTGCTATTGATTTGTTGGCTCAAATCATCGATTCTCGCAGAGAGGTTCGATAGTTGCTCTTCTAGCTCTTGGATACGCTGCTGTTGCATCTGACGGAACTCCTCGACTTCGGCGTCCGCGGCACGGGAAGCTTCCTGATGGACCTCGTCGATAGTCTCCTGGATTCGGCCGACGACTTGCTCTCGAGCAGTGTCAAGAAGAGGCCGGATGTCGGCAGCCTGCATATCCATCGACTCACTCGTTCCCGCTTCATTATCTGGCGATGCGATCTGTAGAAAGGTCTCCTCCAGCGTGGGCAAGAATTCCTCGGATCGAGTATCGAGTGCCACAGCCTGCAGGAGTTCTGTTTGGTACTCGCTGACTGTCTCAATACTCACACGGAATAGCACCACGAGTGCTGTTCGGTCGTAGTACGGTGTGAAATCCGCTGAACGCACCTCGATGTCGCTTCCCTGAAGCCACTTAGGGATTTGAACAGCAGCATCGTCCGTTTCGAGAGAGATTTTCCCCGTCGGTGTCCGCTCGCTCGCCTCGGTGAGAAGTGTCTGGAAAAATTGACTCTCGGGATGGAGTTCCTCGGCCGTCCCGTCGCCGACGTCACTGCCACAGACGAGCGTTAGTGAGTCTGTTAGTAGCTCGCTGTCGACTTCGTTCGGAGTAGTGACCGCCCATCGATTGTCATGCTTGTCGATATCGCAGCCGAGCGTTCGTAGATACTGCTCAGTGAAGGTTTCTACAGCAGACTGCGTCACGGGCACGGCAGCGTCAGTCATCACTTGCCCCCAAGTCGAATCCGTCGAAGACACCACTGTTGAATTCCTCTAATTTGTCGGCCAGTTCGCGCTGTTCCTGAAGATCCACGGCCATGTCGTCGAAGTCATTCTCCAGATCAACTTCGGAGCCAGCGTTGACCAACCGCTCGAAGATTTCGTCTTCGAAGCTAGTCCCGGATTCCTCTAAGCGGCTCAGTATCGAGCTGAGTTCACCGACCGACTGTTGGAAAAGGTCTATCTTGTGATATAGTCGGTCCAGCACGTACTCCTCAACGGTATCCTTCAGCGCCATGTTGAAGATATAGACGCTGCGCTTCTGCCCGATACGGTGGATTCGACCGATTCGCTGCTCGACGCGCATCGGGTTCCACGGTAGGTCGTAGTTCACGAGAATATTGCAGAACTGGAGATTACGGCCCTCGCTCATCGCGTCAGTCGAAACGAGAACACCACCTTCCGCTTCGAAGTCCCCTACAATCTGCTCTTTCTCCTCGCTGGAGTGGCCACCGTGGAAAGAGTGGACCGTGTAGCCCTCTGAAGCAAGTCTGTCGAGTACTTGGCGTTGTGTCGCCCGGAACTGCGTGAAGACAATGACACGGCCCTTCTCGACGTTATCGCGGGCCTCTTCGACGATGTCGAGGAGCCGTTCCTGCTTGGTTACCGTATCAATTTCTTCAATGAGGCCAAGAATCGACTCTAACTCGTCAGCGTGTGTGGGCTCCGACTGTTCATCCAACCGCTTCTCGATAGTATGTTTGAGCGCTGCAGGGCTACTGACGACCTCTTTCTGCAAGAGCATCAGAACCAACTTCTGACCCTGGTTTTGCCCATACGCACCCTTAACATAGTCCGAGACCGCTTGATAGAGTTCCCTCTCCGCCGGCGACGGGTCGAACGTTCGCGTATCGACAGTCCGGTCGGTAAAGTCGATGTCCGTTTCGGCCCGTCTGTTCCGAATCATTACCTTGTGCAACCGCTCGTGCAGTTCGTCCCGGTTGACGAGCGTCTCCTGGCTACTGTCGATGAAGTACTGATGGAAAACGTCTCGCGTTCCAAAGAGGCCGGGACGGAGTAGTGAGATGACGTTGTAGAGGTCTGTGAGTTCGTTTTGGATTGGCGTTGCCGTCAGGAAGAACGCGTAGTTGTATGTGAGTCGGTCGATGAGGTCGTAACGGTCTGTATCCTCGTTCTTGACGTAGTGGGCCTCGTCGAGGACGAGCACGTCCCAATCCCGCTTAAGAACCGTCGAGCGGTGATGGTCGCTTTTCGCGGTGTCGATGCTGGCGATGATGTAGTCGTGGTCGTCGAAGCCGTTGAACTCGTCGTCGTAGTTGCAGATGAAGTCGAGTCCAAACTTCTCTCGAAGTTCAGCCTGCCACTGCTTGGCCAGCTGTGCAGGCGTCAAAATGAGAACCGAGTCATTTGTCTCCCGGAAGTGCATCTCCTTCAGAATCATCCCGACCTCGATGGTCTTGCCCAAACCGACTTCGTCGGCGAGCAAAGCTTTCCCATCCATCTTGAAAAGTGCTCGATACGCAGCATCTACCTGGTGTTCGAGCATCTTCACCGAGTTCTCGTCTAACTGCTTCAGTGCGCGGAGTTCAGAGTCCGGCTGGCCGGCTTGGAGGCGAGTAGCTTGGACGCTCTGTATGTGGTCGTCGCTGTCTTGAGACAAGCTTTCGAGAAGAACGTCCGCAGACCCGTGGGTGACCTCGACATCGACGAGGTCGTAGCTTACCATGACAATTCACGATATATTGATTACAAATATACGCTTTGCGCTCATAAGCCAATAGATGATTATTTAAAATAGAATCAAGCTATTCGGTGTTGTGATTGATTTCTCATCCCTAGACCTCAGCGGTTGGCTGATCTTGCTTACTTCTTATCCAGTTCTTTGGATGACGAGCGGGATTCTTGTTGTCCATATAGGGAGTTACATCAAAGGTAACGAAGGCAACACAGTTGATCAACAATATGGCAGAGCGGGAAAAGTCGTAGGCAAGTGCGAAAATTTTCTCGTTCTAACATTTGTGTTCGCAGGTGAATTTACTGCCTTAGCTGTTATCTTTGCAGCTGAAGGAGTAATCTCGCTAGAGTATCCAGATACCCACTATCCAGCGTACTTCCTATCAGGGACATTAGTAAACTTCTCTTATAGTATAGCAGTTGCAATGTTAACAGTAGCTGCAATTAGATTTGGGCAGGACGCAATATCACTCATTCAAAGTTGTGTGTAAGCTTCTATCGACCCATGCCAAGTACTTGAGCTGGTTATTTTTTGACTGTGCTACAATGTTATCTTCCGATCATAGTGTTTATTGCGCCATACTGATGTGTGTTTAAGTATCAAGATGGCAGAAACAACGGCGCTGTCCCAGACTCTCGCCGATACGGTCACCCTGAGCCGTGAGTTACGAGAGGAAGGGCAGATCGACGGGCAGGTGAAACTCTACAACGTCGACGACGATGGGGAGTTCGAGTCGGACGCTAATCTCTTCTTTGAGCGGACGCTGATGACACGAGGATTGAGAGAGGCTCTGTCGATTCTTCGCGATTCGCTGACCGGTGAAGACCCTCGTGGGACGCATATTCTCTATGGACCATACGGGAGCGGGAAGTCCCACCAGATGGTGGCACTGTATCACTGTTTCGACGACCCCAGTGCAGCAGGGACGTGGGCCAGGGACTCAATCGAAGGGTTCGAAGATGCCCTTCCAGAGTCTGCGATTCCCATCACGGTCGCCATGCACAACGAGCAGTACGAGCACCTGTGGGAACCGTTCTTCGAGGCGCTGGACTACGACCCCGGAACGTTCGAGTCTGGCGGCTACCCAGATATGCAAACGATTCAGGATGCCGTCGGCGACGAGACGGTCGGGTTCTTCGTCGACGAGCTTGAGGACTGGTTCGATACCCTCCAGGGAGACCGCAAAAGCGCGAACAAGGCCTTCCTCCAGTCGTTGCTCGAATCGACAGCGCTCTCGGACCTCGAACTCTACACCATCGTCTCTGTGCTCCGAGAGGGCTCTGAGGTCCACGATATTCTGAACCGAGAGCAGGCAGTCGAGGTAAACATGAACAACCAGGTGGACAAGCGCGAGGTCCTCCGCCACCGCCTGATTGATTCTGTTGAGGAGAAGCCAGCCCGAGAGATTGTTAACGGATACTTTGATGCCTACGACCAGTCCGATCATGTCTCTCTCCCTGACGACTTGTTGTCGGAGATGCACGACCTCTATCCGTTCCATCCTGTGCTTCTCGATGCCCTCGAAACGCGGTACTACGCCGACGAGGACAACCAGAACACTCGGGGGATGATTTACCTCTTCTCGAAGGTTCTGCTAGAGATGCAGGACCAGACGGACCTCATTACCCACGGTGACATCGACGCCATCGAGTTCGAGGACGAGCTGGCGAAGATCAACTACGAGCGGCTCAACGCCGCGACGGGGGACATCAAGAGCCGTATTGATACCGACGAGGTCCCTCACGGCCGCCGCATCCTGAACACGATTCTCCTCTACTCGCTGAAGCCGAGCGAAGGCGAAGGGGCTGAAGTCTCGGAAATCGTGATGGGTGCGTACCAGACCGGCGACCTCGTCTCCGACGTGGTGCTCAACCTCGAACGCCTCCACGGCGTCGCATGGCACCTTCACAAGCTCAACGGCAAGTACGCAATCCGTGACCGACAAAACCCGAACGCGCTGATTCGGAACGCCGCCGTCGACGTCTCCGAGACGGCGGCGAAAGCCGAGATAGCGGACTTCATCACTGACATCTTCGGGTCGAACGCTTCGCCTGTCGGCTTCCGGACGAACGATATGCGGGACATTCCTGACGACCGCGAGATCAAGGTCGTGGTGAAAGACGACCAGTGGACACAGGAGGAGGTCGAGCAGGTCATCACGAACGACGGGCGTGGCCGCGAGTGGCGTAACACGCTCGTGTTCGTCCAGCCGTCGGGCGACAAGGCCATCGAGTCGGGGACCAGGTACATCGACAAGGCTCGCTATATTGAGGGTGCACGACAGGTTCTTGCCGACGAGTCATTGGACGACGAAATCCGCGAGTCTATTCGCGGTATGAAGGATCAGGAGGAGAACGAGCTCCGCGAGGAGCTACAGTTACTCTTTGGCGAAGCCGTTGACGGAGATAATCTACTGGACGAGGATGAGTGGGACAGGATGGAGCCAATGGACCTCGACGTCTACGTAATGGATGGGGCTGAACTCGACGCGTCGAACATCGCTGACTCAGCAGCTGCTGACTCGCTAGATCTCCAGCCGTATATTTGGGATATCGCCGAGGACCTGCTGGAGCGTCGTGGCGAGATTTCTGTCGAAGACATCTACGAGCAGTTCCTGCGTGACCCCGAGTTTCCTATCCCTGGCAGTGCAAACGACGTATTGAACGCGACTGTAGAGGCGCTGGAAGGCAAACCAGTCCTCGCACGAGACTCCAAGGGCTTCCGAGATGATCTCGCCGAGAGTTCACTCGATACGGTGCTCGTCCAGACGGACGCTGTAGATGTGTGGGGCGTCGACGACGTGGAAGAAGAACTCCGCCAGCGATTCGGGAGCGGAACGACGGCCATCGACATCGGCGATTTTCAGGTCGACCTCGTTGAAGACGGCGAAGTCTGGATCGACGGCGACACGCTCGACGTAGTCATGCGGGCCATCGGTCGACTGAACCGCGAGGACCAGTACGTCATCGTTCACGGGAACGAGATACTCGATAAGCCACAGTCCGACGCGACGCTCCGCGATGTGGGCAGTGCGACAGTCGTTGGGGCGTCCTATTTGGCTGACCGTATCGCCGAAGAGATAGAGGAGAACGGGTACGCGAATCTCGACACCATCATCGGCGAGGTTCGTGCCGACAAGACGGTGTTCCTCCCACCGGACGAGACGCAAGCCGCAGCCCGAGAGGCAGTCAACGAGTTCCTCATCGACGAGTACGTCCTCGAAGCTGGCGGCCGGTATCTGGACTCACTCGGCGACCGCGACCCGACAACGGTCAAGATTGTCCCGACTGTCTCGGACCGCATCGGCGACCAGATTCTGGAATACATCGAAGGACTGGACGCCGGCGAACAGTTCACCGTCAACAAGGTCACCGACCGATTCGACAGCAGCGTCACGGAGTACATGGTCCGAACGTTCCTGCTGGAGAACATCGGCAAGGAAGACGACCCGGAGTATGTCGTCAACACGACAGGGTCGGACAAGGCCTCCGATTGGGTGCCTGGCTACCCGTTCCGCAAGGCCGATGCCGACGCCGAGACGTGGCGCTTCGAGTACAACGGCGACGACGTCGCCGCGATGCGAACCAAGTGGCGTAACAACCACAAGAGCGGTTCCGTCGAGTACGGCGACGTTACGTTCATGATCCCCGACAAGGAGGGGATTCCCGGCGCACTGCAGGGAACCGCCGACGTCGACCGGACACAGGTGAGCCTGACCCTGCGGTCCGAGCAAGACTACACGAAGGTACAGGACCTATTTGAGCGGATGCCGGACGAAGCGTCGAGTCTGAAAGTCGAGATTAGCTTCCAGAAATAGAATAGGTATCGACCTGATTGCGTATTTACCGGACAGACACCCTATCAGGGTTCCTGAGATCGTCATGTGAATGTAATGTATCACCAAGCTCAACCGCATCTGCCCAAATAGCAATGTCGGCAAGGATCCAGTCATCAGGTAGCGTGCCGTCACTAACGTGAATCGCATACTCGTATTTTTTATCAGAGTATTCTATAGTAACAGTCGCGTCAGTGTTTGAGGAGGAAATGTTACTGACCTCTGAAATCACAATTGACGCCGTGTCTGAGAACAAAGGGTATCGATGTATAGTTTCACCGCTGAATTGCACTTCTACGGTTCCGGTTTCAGGATAATTTGAACTGTTATTAAGAGGGCGGATTGGGAATCCTTGTTCAACAAGCGCTTCTTCAATTTCGTGGAGCGCCTCAGAGCTCGAAGGATCTACGCCGTTTGAAGCTCCTGCACGCCCGGTCCCTCTTAGTGTGAACCACGTATTCGTACCGAGTGGACGGAGATAGAATAGCGATTCTTTCCCTTCGCCGTCTACATTTGCCTCGACTCTCAAAAGTTGTTCTCCGTCTGATTCAGAAGTCGTGACTTCAGTACTGAGTAGTTCTGCCATACATCTACGATGTCTGTCTGTCTGTCAAATAAAAGCACGACCTATTGCAAAGGGGTATCTCAGCCTCAACAGGGCATGGTTTACTCTCGATGATACCTAATCAAACACCGGATAGGAGAACGCACACTTATGGGGGTCGTCGGTAATCCCTGTTACATACTGACTCATGTCTGAGCAATCCGGATCTTCGTCGGGCCAGCGCGAGCGGACGGAACTCCCCATCGAGCGAGGGTTCCCCATCGAGCGTGTCAACGAGATCGCCGAGAAGGAGGGGCGAGCGAAAATGTACTACCGGCCAATCTATACGATGCACAAGTGGTGGGCGCGGCGGCTCGGCTGTGTCTTCCGTGCTATCTCTCTCTACACCCTGCTGGACGACCCGGAGAAGGTTTCGGTGTTCGAGCCCGGCCACGAGGGTGGGACGCTGGCGGCCTACGGCGACGACGCCGAGAATCCATCCGTCGACATTGCATCGCTCATCGACGGCGTCAACATGTCCGACCCCGAGAGCCTGTGGGAGCTGTACCCCAAGGATGTCCGCGTCGAGGACAAGAAAATTCTGGACCCGTTCATGGGCGGCGGGACATCGCTTGTAGAAGCCTCCCGCTTCGGCGCGGATGTCGTCGGTAACGACCTCAATCCAGTCGCGTGGTTCATCACGAAGAAGCAGCTCGAAGCCGGCCAGACCGACGTCGAAGAGCTTGAGGAAGCCTTCGAGCAGGTGAAAGAAGACGTAGCCGACGAAATTACGCAGTACTACAAGACACCCTGTCCGAACGGCGACCACGAAGCGGACGTGATGTACAACTTTTGGGTAAAGGAACTGGACTGCGTCTCTTGTGGGCATACTGTCCCGCTATTCAAGGACTATCGAGTTGGAAAAGAGCGGTATGCAGAGGAGTCCGGATACAACGTCCTCTGTCCGGATTGCGGCTCTGTATCAATTGTCGAAGACTGGCAATCGGACAGCGTTTGTAAAGACTGTGGGCATGATTTTGTTCCTAAAGATGGCAACGTTTCCCGTGGAGGGAAGTACAACTGCCCTGACTGCGGTCAAAAGTACGGAATTACTGATGCAATTCAGGAGCAAGAAGGATACGATCTTAGACTATACGCTTTAGAGTACTACTGCCAGCATTGTGACGAGAGTGGTGAGCCGAAATCCGTTCATAAGGGATACAAGCGCTCTGAAGAAGCAGACAAGCAACTATATCGAGAAGCGGAAGAAGAGTGGGAAAACAGCGAAGAGCTACACAGGTATATTCCAGAAGAAGAGATCCCTCCGGGTCACATGACTTCTGAGCGTAATCCTGTGTTTGACCACGGTTACAAGCAGTGGTCAGATATGTTTAACACACGCCAATTACTCTCGCTATCTATCCTCCTTAGACGGATCTCCAAGATTGAAGATGGTAACATCCGAGAGCATTTCCTTCTCACGTTCAGCAACACGCTCTGTACAAACAATTCCTATACAGGATACGACCACTCATACAATAAGATACAGCACCTTTTCAAGTCAAATTCTTTTGATCCACCGAGCCAGCCTACAGAGGGTAATGTATGGGGTGCTGAATTTGGTCGAGGAACCTTCGAATCGATGTTTGAATTAGTTAAGGATGGTATCAAATACGGGAATGCACCCACAGAGCGCCATGTGATAGATGGCGAGACAGAAGAGACAGAGCCATTCGCACAGCCAATTGGTGCAAATTCTGACATTCATTGTGGCGACGCTCGTCAGATTGATGCTAAAAATGAGTTTGATGCCGTCATCACCGATCCACCGTACTATGATAACATCATGTATTCCGAGGTGGCGGACTACTTCTACGTCTGGCAAAAAATCCTATTGGAAGACGAGTACCCTGGATTTGATCAAGAGAAGACGCCTCGTGCCGAGTCCATCGTTACGAACCCATTCCTTGACAAGACTGCCGAGGACTTCGAGTCCGAGCTAGAGCAGTCCTTCTCTGTAATCAAAAGGGCCCTCAAGGAAGACGGGACACTCACATTCACTTACCATCACTCAGATTCAGATTCGTGGGGCGAACTACTAGAATCGCTCTGTGATGTTGGATTCGAGGTGACGGCGACCTATCCCATCAGTGCGGATATTAATAAATTCATTTCTGGCGAAGCAGTCTCATTCGACATAGTCGTCGTCGCCCGACCTATCGACGACACTGACCCTGCTTCGTGGAAGTCCCTCCGCCGAGACATCTACCGCACAGCCCGACGGACCCGCAAGCAACTCGAGGAGAACCGCGACCTCTCACGTGGCGACATTGGTGTGATGGAGATGGGCGCGTGTTTCCGCGAGTACTCCAAGCACCATGGGAAGGTCCAGCGCGACGGCGAAATCATGTCCGCAAAGGAGGTCGTTCAGGAGATCTACGGCATCATTCAGGAGGCCAGCGACATCGGCGTCGAGGACGTGTTCATCGACCTGCTGGACACGGCCAACGTCTCCTACGACGACGTGAACAAGCTCTCTCGGGGAACCAACGCCAACCCGGAGGACCTCAAAGAGATGCGCCTGTACAACCAAGACGACGGCTTCGAACTCGGGACGTGGGACAATGAGAAACGACAAGCGTACATCCAGGAACGCGTCAACGGCGACGGCGACGACCACCTCTCGAACCTCGATAAGCTCCAGTTCCTCCGCTACCGCTACGAGAAGGGCCAAGCAGTCCAGAACTACGTCGAGAAGTGGGACGTCAACGACGACATGCGCGAGCTCGCCGGCCGACTCGCCGACGTGACCGGTGACGATACCTACACGCGAGTGCTCGGGGACCGGGATATCACGAGCTACTGAGGCTGTCGAAGCGGCTTACGGCTCTTTCTCCTGAAGACAAATTCATTTTGCCGATTATTGGGACGAAATTACCTGCTGATGAAATTGCTCAAGTCTCAAATCAGCCATCTCTCTGACTAATATTCCGGTCATCTTAACACACGCTTGACATATTTCAATATACCGCCCCATATCATCAATCGGAACCGCTCCCTCTCTCCTAGTAACATAGTGGGACAGGTCATTCCGTGCATTGACAACTGTCTCGATGATTTCGTCTACCAATTCGGGTTCAGCGCGTTCGTACGTTGCTTTGAGATCTCGAAGTACTTCCTTGCTGCTGGTGTTGTCTGGTTCGTGACTTCGGTCAGTGAATTTATTCAAATAAAAAGCACCAACTTCCTCGATAGTTGCTGTGCAGTCCACTGTTGCTACGACGAGGGGTGGGTGTGCCACATATGTGAACACACCGTCATTGTGATTTTCAAATCTATTCTGTTCCATCGTTTTGTAGTGAATCTGTGAAGCCTGACTCAGGCTTTCGTTAATCCAGACCAGCCAAAGATGCGTTTGAGGATGTAACTCGGCAATCTCGATTATTTTTCTGGCATTCGTTAGCGCACTCCGCGCTTGTTCTTCGTAGTATGAAGATTGGCCGAAGGTGGCAGAATCACTCAGCTGTTCCATACGCTGATTTAGTTCATTTAGTTCACATCCTGCTCTTTCTATGATAGCAGCAATATCAGTGATAGCACCGCTAAAACGTACTGGCATGGAGGGGTCGATGACCCTGCCATCTGTTTCTATCCGTCTCTCAATATCTCGGTTATATTGCTCTTCAGCGGCGAAAATTGCTTGCCGAGCTGTTTGGAATATCTTGATAGACGTAATCAGAATTTCAGCATACTCAGCAATTATCGCATCCGTCGTCCGGACACTAATTGGCTGTAGCTCTCCCTGCCTTTCGAGTTCGGCCATTATTTCCCATCGAGCGGCAAGAATTTCAGCGGTGTCCTGCATCTCATATACCCTTCTCAATTCAATCAGTATATCATTAACTGACTAGGGTTATTTGTTAGTTAGATCTCAAATAGAGTTATGCGGCGAAATAGGGGTGCTGTGAAGTACGCAGGTGGAATGGCTACTTCTCGGGTAGGATTAGTGAATACGCTCTTGTGTAGCACATTGTTGATGGCTTGCTGTCTTGCGATTTTGGTCTGTCCCGGGTGAACTCGATTCGGGTTAGAGAGACGTTCAGATCGGTGGTTGTGACTACTCGTGAGAATACCGCAACCGTATCAACAATCTCCTACGGAAGAGCGTAGTGAATATGTATATCTACGGCGGCACCGTCCTCTCGCTGCTAACTTTTCTATTGGGTCTGTTGACCTCAGGTTCAGTGGCGACAGCGATTAGCGTCGTTTTCGAGTTTTATATCAGCCGGGTCGTTCCTTGGCCGCTTGATGAAATACTGCTTGCTGAAACCCTGGTCGAATTAGCAATATCGCATACTATCACTATTGGGGTGGGGCTGACTGTAGCCACTTCGAAATGGTGGAACGCTCTTCTGTAGAGGATTGTTGGTGAGGTAGAGCAATCGCTGGAAGTCACAGCAGGCAAGGGTGACGCGGACGCGCCACCCAACGAACGATGATACCAATCAAGACGTTCGTCTCGGAGCGTCGTGCCGCGAATCTGTTGCAGCAGATTCGCTGGCGCGACGGCGTCTATTGCCCGCGCTGCCGTGCCGAATCCGCGATTCGGTACGGCAGCTATCGGGTGTTTCAACGGTATCGCTGTAAGAATTGCGACCGCACGTTCAATGACAAGACTGGTACTGTCTTTGAGCATTCGTCGATACCGCTCAGGAAGTGGTATCTCGCTGTCTACACCTACATCCGGTTGAACACGAGTATTCGGCAACTAGACGCTGAACTCGCTGTGTCGTACAAGACGGTATACCGGCGCGTCCAGCGCTTCCTCCGGTCGCTGGACGCGCCTCGGCCACCGCTCGAAGGGCCAGTAGAGATTGACGAACTGTACGTTTCCGCGGGGAAGAAGGGCCGCGAGCGCGACCAAGAGCCGCGCTCGCGTGGCCTGTCCACGCGCGGTCGTGGAACGTATCAGGAGGACAAGCCACCGGTGTTTATTGTCGCTGATCGTGGAACGGGCGAGACCTACGTTCACCCGGCGAAGGCCGCCGATGAATCGACGATTCGACTCCTGCTTTCGAACCGCAAACAGGAGTCGATGACAGTCTACACAGACGGCTTTCGAGCCTACGAGCCACTCGATGAGGACGACGCTTTCGACCGCGAGTACGTCGTCCATGGCGAGGGTGAATATGCTGATGAAGAGGTGCACGTCAATACCTGTGAGAGCCACGCGTCGCTGGCGCGACGGTGGCTCTCGCCCCATCTGGGAGTTTCCAAAGACAAGCTCACACCCTACCTCAGAGCGGTACAGCTTCGAAAACGTGTCCGTCGAAAACCCGGTGACGAAGCTCTCAAAACAATCCTCAAAACTGCGCTATGATTCTACCAACAATCGCTTACCCAAGAGCGATGGTGGAAAAACGTGTGACAAACTACTATATGCGTGAATAAGAGACTACAACTAAGCAATGGCAGGTCCAGGCCAAATCCCCGGCCGCTACAATCTCATCATTGCCGATGAGTACGAGGCGTTTGACCACCAGATACCGGTCGAGGAGTTCCTCCAGCGACTCAAAGACGACAACGTCCCCGATGAGGTGAGCGTCGTTGGTCTCGCCGACGCCTTCCGAGATGGTGATCTCGCCGTGAACCTTGCCCAAGAGATGGACCGCCGAGCGAACGATCTTGAGTACCAGAGTCCGACCGTACAGTTCGTCGTCGACGGGTCATTCCACCGGAGTGGGAAGACCTACGACCTTCGCGACGGCGAGGAACTGCACTCACTACAGGAAGTGTTTGGTCCGCAGTTGGAACGAAAGGAAGACGGGAATTGGCTTCTCGCGCCGTTTTGACTGCTCAGGGTGGTCGTTGTCGACAGGAGTTGCTCTATAGTTTTTCTCTCGTCTGCCGGAGTTTTTCAAGAGTCAAGGCCTCGTTTCGTTGGAGGTATCCCTCAATCTCGTCAGAGGAAATCTCTCGAAGCGCTCGGACTTTCCCACAGGCTCGTGCATCGAATTTCTGTAGGTTCCGATATCTGTGTTTCTTGACCGCGAAGACCCACAGCACAGTATAGTCCGGTATGTCGGTTACTAGAGTCACGTACAGCCGCAGATCTCCCTGTCTGAGTTGTTGTAGTTCTTTACAGTTTTCGTAGCCCTTCTCTATGACGGACTCGGGGACCGGGTGTGAAAGACAGTTGATGATTGCGGTCAGGGCATCATTTGAATCAGTAGCATCCAACCGACCGATTTCTCTCTCCGCTTCTGAGTGAAAAATCGCAACAGCTGTATCGTCAGTAGACAACGAATGCTCTCGGACCACAGTGGAAAATACTGCAACCTACGGTACAGTAAACGTATTGTTACGCTACGAGGAGAGGAACGCGTCTACAACATCGTCGGCGTCGGCAACATCACCGTCTAAACAGTCGTCAACGCGCTCTTCTAGTTCATCAGCATGGGAACCGTCTTCTCCATCAGGCTCCGGCTTGTGCTGACTCATTACTACAACCTTGTAGACACACGCTGAAATAGATGTGGGTTCGGCACCCACGTCGATAAATAGGCTGTGGGTCAGTTCCCACGCTGATAAACAAACCGTGGGTAGAGTTTCCCCCATTCCGTATACTCCCGTTATAACAGTTTGAATGGGCCTTCCTTCTCCACTTCACCCGAACCATTCACTAAGAAGTAGAGGTCAATCCATTCCTGCCCATCTTCCCGACAGAACACGGGAACACACGTTGTGGCGTGTTCGTATCGGTCGTCACACTTGAGTTCTATTTGCTCTCGCGTCCAATCGCCCTCTTGCTCTAGGTCGTATCGATTCCGAACGTTGAAGGAGTGTTCGTCAGCGGCAGCTTTGAGCACGCGAAGCGAGAAGTCCCGAGTATCTTTGAACGTGAATGGGCCGCTCAACTGCTTTGCCTTGTGAAGATCCGATTCGTCGACACCATCAAGACACAGTTTGTTTTCGGCAACGGCTCGGAACGCTTCCAGTTCGGGGACTTCCTTGACGAGTACCTCGTGGAGATACTCGTGGATGACGCCGTCGTACGCCTCCAGGGAGAACTCTTCAGGTGAGAGTATCTGTAGTTCAGCACCTGTCTGTACGACGCGACGACGCTTCGGCTCCAATAGCGGACACAGGAATGCAAGCCGATCAGCATGGAGAAGATAAGCATAGCTGAACAGCCGCGACCGAGATGACGAATCTTTCACCGGGTCGTGTCCCTCTGCGTAGTACTTCGAGTCAAGCACGCTGAGCGTCTCGTCGCCCTCCTGCAGCGCGTGGTCGGGCTGGTGAGAGACTTTCCCCTCATCCTTGAACGGATTGACTGACGGCGACCTGACCGGCGTCACGTCGTCGAGCTCGTTGAGGTGATCGTAGGACTTGATGTACGAGAGCTCACGCTCGATAACGACCTGCGAGTACTGCTCGAACAGCGACTCCATGTTGAGTACGTAGTCGACGACGAGCTCTCGCGGTCCGTCCCGGAGCTGCTGGCCGAGCGAGGACGACAGGATAGCTTTGGAGACGTCGAATGCCTTCCGATAGTACCGACGCTGCTTCGGTAAGTCGTACAGTGAGAGTTGTCGATACTCGCCCATCCGGTCCAGCCCGCTCCCAACGCCCATACTCTCTAAGCGCTCGACCTCCCGGTGAACTTCCGAGAAGATACGGTCGTGTGCAGGGTGGTCGTGCTCAGCGGCGTTCTCCCGGAACAGCCGGAGGAGCGTCTTCCCTGCATAATGAAGCAGAGAGTTTGCGGCATTGTTGTACTCGGTCTCGTTACGTACCCAATGTGGCTCCAGATTCCCTCGTGCGTGGTTCATGAGGGTCTGTTCGACATCGATTTCGCCACGGCCATCGAGACTGTCGATCCGACGGATGATGAGGTCCCGAATGTACCCGTTGCGCTGGATCGTCTCCAATCCATCGAGATAGTTGATTGCCAGCACGACGAACACGTCGTCGAGGTGAATATCGTCCGAGAGGAAATCCTGCAACGGGATGCCGTGGTATTCAATAGAACGGTTCTGGTCGTAGACCGCCAGCAGCATATCGAAGATGTACTCCCAATCGATCTTGGGGTCAACCTGAACCTTCGACGACGGCGTCAGGCTCACCACACCGATGATGTCTGTGGCTTCGACGTGGAGAACCTCGTCTTCTTCTCCGTCGACCGTTACAGTCACGACCTGATACTCTTGATCGTCATCGAGGGCTGCCTGACTCTTGATGTAGACACCCGGACTCTCGCGCGTGAACGACGCTCGACGAAGCTGGTCAGTGATGGACGACGGACAACCCTCTATCCGAATTTCGCCGCGCTCGGGGACGTTGAATGTGTCCTGCCCGTACTGATACACCTCGTCGACAGTGCTCATGATTCGTAGGACCCCATCTGCCGACGTTCCTGTTCAAGTTCGCGCTCTGCGAGCTCCGCCGCCGGCGAGAGGTCGAAGTCTTCGAACTCTCCGTTCAGTGCACGGTAGTGTTCTGCAATTCGCTCGACCTGTGGGAAGGCTGCGGAATTCAGTAACCGAGGGACAATATACGTCCTGAAGGCTTGCGCGACGGCGTCAGTCTGGTCATGTTCGTACTCCCCGCCCTCTCGGCACCCGACACCGAGGAACACGGCGACATCACGGTAATGCATTGGTCCGAATCGCATGATTGAGCCCTGAGAGGTCGATTCGTGCCCGTGGTTGATACCTTCATAGTCACGTTCGAACAACCGGAGGATTTCGCTATCCTCTAAGTCGGTCTGCTCGCTGACGTGCGTGGTGATCCAGTCTTTGAACAGTTGCCTGCGCTTGCCCTCCTCATACTCGTCGAGTTCAATCATCGCAAACCGACGGGTGATGGCGTTGTCAAGCTCATTGACTGTCCGATCGGACATGTTCATCGTGCAGATGATGTTGACCCGCTCGTCGAGTTCGATGGTGTCGCCCTCATCGGTCTCAAATATCGTTTGGTGAGGGTTCTCGATGGCAGTGTAGAGTGGGCCGAAGATTTTGGAGATATCTGCTCGGGTGATTTCATCCAAAATAACGCCATACTCAACATTGAACTCCCGAGCGCGTTGGACGGCTTCAGAGACACAGCCAAGTTTGGTTCGATAGCTCAACGAGTCGCCAGTATAGTCGGGACTGATACCCCCAATAATGTCTGAGGGCGTCCAAGACGGAGTGGCCGTGTGAAGTGCGTAACCGATTCCAGTCTCACGCGCAAGTTGTTTGGCAAACGTCGTCTTGCCCGTCCCTGTCGGACCATAGAGAACAACCGGCTTCCCCGCTTCGAGAGCTACTTTGGCGTTCCGCATCACGTCTTTTGGAACTAGGATGTCTTCCGGCGTTTCGTCGCCACGGAGACTGACCACGCGTTTGAGACGGTCGGAGGCAATCGGAGACTGCAGGACTGCACGTCGGACCGCACCAAGTCCTCGCTGCCCGTCATGACGGGTGTCCAGCTTTTCTTTTTCGATGAGGTACTTGAGTACCTCTTCATTCTTTGCATGGTTGATAGCGTCGACGACATCATCTTCAACACGCCGTAGAATGTCTATTTCTTCTTTCGCATCGTCAACTGAGTACGTATCGTCAGAAGTAGTAACCATTTACATATAACTTCTAATGGACAGTTATAAAATCACATACTACCGTCGTACATCAGTTTGGCACATCTGAGATGTCATATGTTGCAGTCGATAGTAATTGATCGGTTCTGTCTTCGACGCTGACGCTTTAGAATGGTCGTGATTATCGCGCTAATCACAACCGGGTATAGGGAATTATCCAGATCGACGGGTTGCTCTCTAGTTTGCAGAATTGACGAGCGAAGTCTGGGTCGTCATCGGGTCGGGATCAAGCCCCAGCACGACCGATTTGGGGGGTTGGTAACGCACTGATTCGGTCCCAGTAGTCAGTTTTTCGAGCGTCGTCCCCTGCAGGTGAGCGACCAGCGACAGCACCGGCCTGACATCTGGATGCAACTCCAGCCACTCGTCGAACCGATCACCGTGTCCTGTTACGGCCAGCGTCAGTTCACCGCCGTAGTCGATTTCCCGGTGACCCAACCATAGAGAACTTCGGCGATAACAGCTATCTCGTCGGTAAACTGCGGGTTCTGTAGGCGTCAGTGTCCACGTCAGGGTGGGGTTGTAGCCTGCGACCCGCTGTCCTCGCTGCCGAATGGCAAGCAAATCCATCCTTATGATTTGGGACCCCCGCCCCCGGGTGTTTCCGCGTAAACCCTAGATAGGCAAGACAGGCTAAATGAGAATAAACAAGATACACATATAAATGCAGGAAAATACTAGAAGATATATTTAATTCTAGAGAGAGCAGATAGCTGATACAGAGGTTTGAAACGGATAGCAGACCATTTCTCTCTTTCTTCTACTCTAGGCAATAACCAGCTAGAAAGAAAGAGATATAATAAACGTAAGAAACAGGAACTGATTCAGTTTATGCCGATAGGAAAATCCGCGTTAGGGGCATTCTTAATCGCAGTATCGCCAATAAGACCCCTTATCGAGACTCATTATGCTCTTCCACACCTCACACCATCTATAGAGTTACGCGGAAACACCCGGGCCCCCGGGGGAATATTTTACCTTCGTATTCCAGCCGTGGTTGATCTGCTTCAGATCTACGCGGAAACACCCGGGGGTCGCAGAAATACCCGTACCGACCGTAGTAAGAGAACCAACCGATACGTCCGAACACTTAGTCTTATGTGCTTGGGGTGAAAGAAGCACCGTATGTCACGGACGTTTGAGCGCGGTTCTCCGATATTCGAGGATGAACGTCCTCTCACAGATGATTGGGATCCAGAGGAACTGCCCGAGCGTGATGAAGAATTAGGGCAGATCCATAATGCGCTCGCACCTGCGATTCGCAATACTGGTGTCGGTCCACACAATATGTTTCTCTTCGGAAAAACGGGACAAGGGAAAACAGCAGGTGTTGAGTACAAACTTGAGGATCTCGTTGCAGCTGCCGATGACGCAGGACTAAATATCACGACAAGTCAATACAACTGCGCCGGCGACTCATCCTCATACCATGTATTGATCAATCTTGTTGAGCGTCTCACTGGTGAGAATCTGAACGGGCATCCAATGAGTAAAATCACCGATGCATTCTTCGATGCCGTGACTGACATTGGTGGAACGGTTATCATCGTATTGGACGAAATCGACAATATCGGGACGTCAGATGAAATATTGTACTCAATCCCTCGCGCTAAGTCCAACGGTAATATCCCCGATGATATGCATCTGAGTGTTATCGGCATTTCGAATAATTTTAAATTCCGTGACAATCTCTCCCCAAAAGTCAAGGATACCCTGTTTGATGAGGAAATTCACTTCGCACCGTATGACGCGAACCAACTGCGGTCTATCTTAGAACGGCGTGCCGATCAGGCATTCAAAGAGGGTGTTTTAGAGGGTGATGTTATTCCGCTCTGTGCCGCGCATGCAGCACAAGATAAGGGTTCGGCGAGGCAGGCACTGCGATACCTGTACAAAGCCGGTGAACTGGCGTCGAACACCGGGAGTGATGTCGTCACCGAAGAGCATGTGCGGACGGCACAGGAACGTATTGATCGAAAAAATATCGAAAAGGGAATTCGCGAGATGACGATGCAGGATCAACTGTCGCTGACAGCTGTCGTCGCACTAGAGGTAGAGGGCCAGAACCCAGCGAAGACGACTGAAATCTACGCTCGATACAAGGATATTGCTACGGAAATCAAGGCGGACATTCGAACCCAACGGAGCGTCCGCGACCACCTGCTTGAACTTGATCTGATGGGGGTTGTCAACGCGACAAAAAAACAAACCGGCAATCGTGGTGGCCCCCACTATGTCTTCGAACTAGGCTCTGACCTCGGGATGACACTGGATATCCTCTCTGAGGACTCTCGACTCGGCGACGCTATTGATCTCGTCACGACGAACCGGTCAATTCAAGAGTATCTCGACTGATAAGACTACGCGGAAACACCCGGGGGGTGTCCTTTGCGGGATCATTGGTCTGGAACGAGAATTGCGTTATTAACGCCAAAGATTCGGCCCTATTTGGCCACCTTTCAATCTACGCGGAAACACCCGGGGCGGGCCGACCGATACTGAGTACTCCATCCAGACAGGTAGCAGTTTTCCGGATTGGTCGGCTCATCATACCTCGACTTCATTTCTTGCCCTCAGTTTCCAGTAGCAGCGTCTGTTGTTGATCTGCTTCGCGATCGTTGCTTTCGACGAGACATCGTCCGTGAGGTCATCCGACTGCACGTCAGCTTCCCACCTAGATTCTATTCAACTTCGGCTTCGCGGGCTTTGTCCTCCCCAGCTGTCGACGGGGAGCGGTCCTTGTCTTGTAGCCCCTTTTTGAGCTGTTGACCTATTCTCAAGACAAAACCTAGACCTATCTTACATATCTTATCATGTAATAAACGTGGTACTACTTTCGATTTAGTTACCAGCTATATAGACTATATTGTCTAGATTTGTATGGTATAAGAAATCCTATATTTCCTCCGATTTACCGTCCTTATTCTATCCCGTGAGTGCATTAAAAATCAAGCAACAGCGAAGGCGCGAGGCACCCGATATAATACAAAAGTATTATATAGAGATAGAGTTTGTTTGTCTCACAAGTTTTTAGTTAACTCCAATGTCATAATCTGCTGCCAAATCCAAGATAGGGTTCAACAATAGTATTAGAAATCTAACACAGAATCGGTAGCGGATTACCGGTGGGGCATCGGTGGGCAAGCAAGAAACCAGAACCAGAGACGTCCATGTCAACTCAAACCAACGCATCGAACGCATCGAACACACAACCAACACTCTACACTCACGCGAAGCGGCGGTTTGCTGACGCGTGGCTCACGCCCGGCGTGCGACAGGCGACCCAACTGCTGTTGATCCTCACGCTATTTGCTGGCTCGGCGATGGGCCAGACCGACGTCGGGAAC
>Ga0207754_100319_pt1 | contig 20676 bp, 16 predicted proteins | sample A23E1SouthBayCA_FD_187728 | JGI IMG/M metagenome (GOLD analysis project Ga0207754, IMG submission 187728) | Aerobic enrichment media microbial communities from Eden Landing Ponds, California, USA - A23 E1 (SPAdes) | ecosystem: Environmental > Aquatic > Marine > Unclassified | place: Emeryville... | reverse complement strand
CGGCACGAGCGATTCTTCCGCCGACAACGTCCTGGGCGGGCTGCGGAATCGAACTCTATGGGACCTGCCGGGGAAGTCTTGCTCGCTGGTCGCCTCACCACGCTCGGGTTCTGTCATCGAACGAGTCCCACTACGCGTTGGAGCGATAAAACATCATTGCATCAAACGCACAATACTCCTGCTGGTCACCCTTCCCTAGGAAACGGATAGACTGAACTGCGTCCCGGGTCGCCCGGACAACTGGGTCCGAGAGCCGGCTGTCCAGTGGGCCATTCTCGAACGTGATCGCCCGTATCCACGCGCGTCGGGTTCGGCCGTGTGGGTACTAGTCGTCGCGGCTCCAACCTCGAAACCCGGCTGTAGGCCGACTACTACCAGTACATTTTGATAGGTATCCGGAAGAATCAGTCGCTCCCTTGGCGCCACTCACTGTGCCAATTCGTTTCAGCAACGGTCGGGCCCATTGCTCGGCCAGCTGGCACGCCGGCGCCTCGTCGAGATCGTCGATGAGCATGTCGTCGTCGACGGCCGGCTCCGCCTCGTTGGCAGAGATGTTCAGAAGACACTAAGCGTCCTGTGCGGAAACAGGCATCTTCGCACCAGTGTGTGGGTCAGGCAGACACGAGCAACGCGTTACTGTTACGCAACTGTGATGTGATCTCTCAGCGAAACCGAATGAGGCGACAGTATTATGGTCGAAACTCCAGTAGTATTGTGTGAAGCAAGAATGACTGAGCTCAATGGCCTAGATACCGACGCACTCGAAGATATGATTGAATCGGTTTCTGAAGACCCTAACGAGGCATCATTCACGTTCCGAGCAGAAACTGAATGGACTGGCGGTTTTGCAAGTGAAACACACATTAGCGATTTCGAGCAGGATGGAACGACAGTCGAGTCGCCGGAGTTCACGATCACTGGCGACGAACCCGAAGCGATGCTCGGCGACCGTGCTGGTCCAAACGCGGTCGAACACCTCCTCGCTGCGATTGGATCCTGCCTGAGCGTAACGTACGCTGGACACGCGGCAGCTCACGGCATCCAACTCAATGACCTCTCTTTCGAGTTCGAGGGTGACATCGATCTCCGTGGCTTCCTCGGGTTGAGCGACGACGTCCGGCCGGGATACGACCAGATCCGGGCCACGACGCACATCGACGCCGACGCGTCGGAGGACGAACTCAGGGAACTACACGAGGAGGTCACAGCAACCTCGCCGGTGTACGACAACGTGACGAACGAGGTCACACTCGACTTCGATCTCCAGTTCGAGTAAGTGATCGTCCCGTCGGGCGGGCCAGGGAGAGACTCATCCGCCCGACGCATCAACGGAATCTGGTAGAAACGATAGCGATACGTTTGCAGTAGCTATCTACCACCTGTTCCGCCCGGCGATGTTAGAGAAGTAACAAGGAATAGATGGGCCTTGAGCGGCCCGGGAAGTGGGGAGAAAGTCGGGAGTTCGACGCTCTATCACCCGAGTAAACCCCCGAATCGGGGGCAAATCCGGCTCCAGAAAGCGGTGTTTCTTCCGAGATCAGGGAAAGAGGAAGGTAGCCATGATGACCGAACAGTACGACGACCGGGAAGGGCGACGGGTCTGGTTCAGCAGAGACGAAGTCGATGCGGTTATCGAGGTCGTCGACCGGGTTCAGAAGGTGGTGTTCCGGCTCGCAGCCGAGTGTGAGCTCCGGACTCACGAGACCGTTGAGCTCACCGCCGATCACGTCGTCGACGGCGGTGAAGCGGGGAAGATGCTCGTGGTCTCTGCGGGGGATGGCGAGAAGATACGGAGGCGCCGGTTCCCAACTCATTCGCTGACGCCGTCAACGCCGTGGCGAGCTTCGGCGAAGTCGACTCGGTTCTCCACGACCCCGAAACCACCGCAGGGACGAGGCGCACAGCGGCGTCCTCATGAGCGGAGTTCCCGCGGGGGAACCGAGCGGGGGCACGGAAGACGAGCGAAGCGAGGGGCCAACGAGATGCAGTCTCGCGTGTTCCCGGGACGTCGAGCGGCCGAGGGCTTTCTATCCACCGGTGTTTCAGCACGTCTTGGGGCCGTGCCTGAATCGCCTACGCCTGTGCAGCGCTGGCGTCGACAACATTTCCCGTGAAAAGCACGGTCCCGGTTGGCCGGTCGCGGATCACGAAGAGGAATGGACGGTTTGCATCGAGTAACGTCGGCGGGAGCGAGACGAGATTCACCACTGATCCCGTCGCCGCTGCTGCTTCGGTGCCCTGCTCGTCGACGCTGATGGACGTGTCGTGGTACACTTGGTCGACGAAAAGGTTGCCACCAGTCTCCGAGCGATCGACCATCCGCGAGAAGTCCGCCGCAGCCGGGTCGAACGCGTCGATCATGCCCAGTGCCTCCAGGGCTTGCTTCAGTTTGAACGCCGAGTCGAACTCGAACCGCGGGAGGTTGACGTAACCACGCTGCGGTTCGAGCGCGTCGACGATCCGGCCGAGTTGCTCACCGTCGAACGTTCGTTCGTAAGCGGTGAACTCGCCAGCGGGCGGAACGACGATGAGCATTCCTGTTGTCCCACCGATGTACGGTAGTTCGACGGTTTGGGCGCCGTCGACGGTCGCCGCCGGGACCTGGACGTCCTGGGACATCATCTGGATCGTGCTTGTCGAGCCATCGAGCGCGGTAAACTCGGCCGGTTCAGTTTGGTCTTTGTCGAACGGGTGGCGCCAGTTCGCCATGAAGGAGATGGCATTCGTCAGGACGAGCACGGTCTCGGACGTGATCGACCCCGCTGGAAGCAACGCGTCGATCCGGTCATCGGTCTGGTCGGCGATCCAGGCGTTGATTGCCTTGCGGACACCGCCCGGATTCTCGACGAAGTCGACCTGATTGAGGCCGCCGCCGTAGTGGTTCTCCAGCGTGGTTCGGTAGTCGTTCCGGAACGGGAACCCCGCTTGGCCCCAGATGGCGTTGCCGAGTGAGAGCTGGAAGGGAACGAGATCGTCGCCGTCGTCGTACTCTGACGGGAGGTCCTCTTGATCGAGATCCTCCTCGCGGCCAGACAGCGTTCGCTGGAGTTCGTTGAACGCCGCATGGAGCTGTTGGTCAGCAACTGTGTAGCCGAGAGACGCCCGCATTTGCTCGCGAGTGGTCCCACTGGCACCAGCGTACGTCATCGCCAGCGCAATCGTGGCACTGATGGGCGAGACCAGCAAGTTCTCGGCGTCATCAGCTGTGCGGAGCTCGTCGAACAGGTCCAACGCAAACGTGTTCGTTCCGGTAACCAACGCATCGAGCGTGTCGTCGTCGACGTCCGCCTGGAGGGCAGGTGTGGACGGTGCGCTCGCGCTGATGTCGGCTTGCGACGACGCTGGTGCGGTACAACCCGCGAGGGCACCGCGGGATATTCGGCATCGCCACTCGACGTCCGGTTACGTGTCGAGGCGCTGGAGCAATCGCGTGACGGATGGGCGTGTCGTGGCTATGGGCCGCGAGGAGTTGTTGGCAGCCGCGGCGTGGATGTCCTGATACTGTGTGATGTCACGGCGTTCCGCGATCACTTCTGGCGGGACGAACACGTCACACGAGGTGGGGGGTCTGGAACAGATCCGGAACGTCCGCGTTGACGGCTGCGTCCGAACGAGGGACAGCGAGACTGACGAGCGCGCTGGTGTCGGCGACGACCGTTCGTAGCCGCCGACCGCTCATCGATCGTCGTCGGGCCGTGCCGGCCAACAGTCCCGTTCCGGTTTCGGGCTGAACATCAGGGATAAATGTTTACATACAATCCAAACGTACGACGACAGGAATGCGCCCTCCAGAACGTACGAGACGTCAGTCACTGGGCCGTCACTCGCCCGGATGAACCGGCGTACATACCTCGCGACGGCTTGTGTCGGTACTGCAGCACTATCGGGGTGCCTATCGGTCCTTCCGTCGGACAAGCCGGACAGGCCGTTGCCCGCAGTTCCTGACGGGACTTGGACACAGCACGGGGCAAACAGCGCGAACACGTTCGTGTCGGACGTGTCCGCACCCCAGCGGGGGAACCTAGCGTGGGAGTCGACGGCTTTCACGCGGTGGGATCCGGTGATCACCGACGGAACCGTCTACACCACAAACTTCGACCCCAGCAACGAGGGGAGCGCCATCGCACTCGACGCACAGGATGGTAGCGAACAGTGGCGGACAGTTCTCCAAGGGGACGGCGACCATGGAAGAGCGCTCGTGGACGATCTCTTCGTCGTAGCACACAGCGAGGAGCTCGTCGCCCTCGACCGACGGAACGGAGATATCGTCTGGCGACGCCCTTTCGAGAAGTCGATATCCATCGGCAAGGACTACTCGCCGGAGCTGATCGCCGTCGACGAACGGTCGGGTATCATCGTCGTTCCGTACCGGGACGGCCTCGAAGCCTTCCGGGCGACGGACGGCGAACCGCAGTGGGAGACAGCCGGGGTATCACAGCAGCAACTCACGCCCGCGATCCATGACGGAACCATCTACGCTGTCGGGCGGAACGACGGGACGGACAGCCTCGCGGCGTTCGATCTCACCGACGGGACGACCCGTTGGACGAGAGCACTGACTGACGCGTCGACGAGCGCCGACCCGGTGGTAACTGAGCGTGGCGTTTTCGTCGTCGACGGGGACACACTCGGCATCCACGACAATCAGACGGGGGAACGGGACCGTGACATCCACGTATTTGAGTCTGGTGAGGTGCACAGCGCCACGGTGGCTGTGGACCGGGGGACAGCGTTCGTGGCGAACGACGAGGAGCTTCTCGCGGTCGATATCGAGGCCGGAACGACGCGGTGGCGACACGACGACGAGGTGTACGCCCAAGGGTTCTCCGTCGGGAGCGAGACAGTGGTCGCTATGGTTGATGGGTCCGAATACGTCACCACCGAACTCCGAGAGACGATAACCGCCTTCGACCGTGAAACCGGGGACGTACAGTGGAACTACGTATTGGACGGCTTTCACTCCGTGACGATCCCACCGATCCTGGTCGGCGGTGCCGTATTCTTTGCGACCAGCAGCATCGGAGGCCTGGCCGTACTCGGGGACGTCGGTTCGGACGACTAAACTCAGTGGCTCGGGTGTTCTTGGCAAAAGCCGACCTCCCATACAGGATGATCGGTGTGGCGGATTGAGACCTTGTAACCAACAGATTTGCGCCTGTACCCCTGATGTTGGTTAAGTCCTGCCGACAGCAGTCTCGAAGGTCGAAGACCAATACTGCCCTACTCCACGACGGGGAACAGCCGATCGCGTTGGTTCCGGACGGTCTCAATCGTCACCTCCGCCGCCGCTGCCGCATCGGCTTGCGGCAACGGCGCGTCGTGGGCACACGCCGCGATCCTCGAGAAGCGTCGATATTGCGAACGCGACGGCGTCGTTTCCCGTTCTAGCACCCATGAACACACGCTTCCGGCTGGACTGATCGTCCTCGACGAGCGTTCCAAAGCGCGTGTTCTCGCCGGCGTAGAGGCTCACCGAGTCACGCCGCAGGCACTGTCGTCAGGTTGGAGACCCCCGCGGCGGACGGGGAGTTCGACCCCCGTCCCGTCTCAGTCGGCTTTCGGAAGCGTGACCGTGAACACCGCCCCCGCCGGGTCGTTATCCTCGACCCAGATGTCGCCGCCGTACTGGTCGAGGAGCGTCCGGGCCAGATACAGGCCGATCCCCGTCCCGCTGCTGTCGAGGCTCATCTCGCCTTTCCCGAAGATCGTCTCCTGCTGTTCCGCGGGCACCCCTGGACCGTTGTCCGCGACCGTCACGCGGATATCGTCGGCTCGCTCTTCAACGCCGACCTCGACGATCGGCTGGTCTTTGTCGTTGTGCTGAACGGCGTTGTTGAGGAGGTTTCGGAACACCGAGGGGAGCATCTCGTTCGCGCGAACCTCGATCTCCGGGATCGGCTCGTCGACGCGAATCTCGGCCTGCGGGTGCGCCTCCCGGCGGAGCGTTATCTCGTTCGTGAGTTTCTCCCGGAGCGCCGTCGGCTTCACGTCGACCTCCTCGTCGGTCGTGAGCGTCTCGACGTAATCACGGGCGGTCTCCGTGAGCTCGACGATGTGTTCGCCGCTCCGGAGGATCTTCTCGAGGAACTCGGCACCGTCGTCGTCGACGTGGTCTTCGAGCAGTTCGCCCCACCCGAGCATGACCGCCATATCGTTGCGGATGTCGTGGCGAACGACCCGGTTCAGCACCTCCAACTCCTCGTTGGCCTGTTCGAGCTCGTCTTCGTAGCGCTGGCGCTCGGTCACGTCGCGGACCGACGCGAGTGCGGCCGGCGATCCCTCGTACTGGATATCGGCGACGCTGACCTCGGCGACGCGCTCGCTCCCGTCTTTCGTTTTGAACGTGAGGGTATACCGTGACGGCGGCGGGTCGGCATCGGGGTCGAGCCGTCGTTCGTGCCGCTCACGGACGAGCTCTCGTTCCTCCGGCGCAATTGCGTCGGTCAAAGGCATCCCCAGCAGCTCGTCCGCCTCGTAGCCAGTGATCTCCGCCAGCCGGGAGTTGACGAAGACGAACTCGCCGTTCTGGACGATCGCGACGCCATCGTGGCTCTGCTCGACGAGCGTCGCGTACTTCTCACGCTCCTCGGCGAGTTCCTGTTCCCGGCGCTTACGGTCAGTGATGTCGACGAACGACGCCATTAACGCGATCGGCTCCCCCTCGTCGTCCATCACGTAGCTCGCTGAACAGTAGACATCGAAGGCCGTTCCGTCCTCGCGGATTGCTCGGAGCTCACCTTCCCAGCTCCCCGTCTCTCGGGCCGCGTCCATCACCCTCGAGGTCGCCTCAGGGTCCGCGAAGAACTCCCCGACCGGCTTGCCGATGAGCGCTGCTTTCTCGTCGTACCCCCACATCTCACTCGATGCAGTGTTAACTGATCGCAGCTCCCCATCGAAGTTCGCGATCGCGAGACCGCTCAGCGCGGATTCGTAGGCGTACTCGTAGATCTGGAGCTGCTTTTCGCGTTTCCGGTGTTCGGTGACATCACGATTGACCGCGACGTACCCCTCGAGAGTACCACCGTCGGTTTCGATCGGGGCGATCGTCTGGTCAAGGATGACTTGGTCGCCCTCCTTTCGCCGGTCGATCATCTCGCTTTTCCACTGCTGGCCCGCCTGAATCGTGTCCCAGAGCTCTTCGTAGAACTCGTCGTCGTATTCGCCCGAGCTGAGAATCGCCGGCGTCTCACCGACCGCTTCCTCCACGGTGTACCCCGTCACCTCCTCGAACGCGGGGTTTGCGTACTCGATGACCCCGTCGGTGTCGGTGATGTAGATCGCGTGGCCGGCGTGCTCGACGGCGGCTTTGAACTTCTGGAGTTCGCGTTCGCGCTCCTTGCGCTCCGTGATGTCCTGGAACACCCCCCTGACGAGATCACGCTCGGTGTGTTCGCCGGTGCTGACTTCCCCCCGCGCACGAACGTCTCGAACCTCCCCGTCGGGCCGGACGATGCGGAGTTCGAGATCGTACGGCTCGTCGTTTTCGATCGCGCGGGTGACTGCCTCGGCGATCTTGTCACGATCCTCGGGGTGGTAGAAGTCGATCGCCTCCTCAAGCGTCGGTTCGTAGTCGTCGTCGACGCCGTGGATGCGACGGATCCCATCCGACCAGGTGAGCTCGTCCGTCCGTGGATCGAACTCCCAGACGCCGATGTCGGCGATATCCTGGACGCGACTGAACAGGAACTCCTGTCGTTCGAGTTCGCGCTTGCGGCCTCGCTCGTCGGTGATGTCGCGGAACACCCACAGGCGGCCGAAGTCGGTGTCATCATCGCCGACAACCGGGGCGGAGTAGCGGTCGAAGACGCGGCCGTCCGTGAGCGTGACTTCGTCGCGACTCGTCTCGTCGGGGCGGTCGTAGAGCGCTTCGACGAGGTTCAGGAACCCCTCCGGGTCCGCGACCTTCTCCTCAATCGCCCAGTCCAACAGCGCTTCGTCCGAGTTCGTCTCGACTACCTCGTCCGGGATCTCCCACATCTCGACGAAGCGATCGTTGTACGCCACCGTGTTGCGGTCCTCGTCGACGACGAGCAGCCCGTCGATCGTCGCCTCCATCTGTGCCTCGAGCAGCGAGGACTGATACTCGAGTCGTTGCTGGGACTCCTTCGACGCCGTGATGTCCATGATGAACCCCTCAATGGCGACGACCGTTCCGTCCTCGACGACGCCCTGACCCTGCTCCCAAACCCACTTCACCGTGCCGTCGGCGGTCCGGATACGGTATTCGACGTGGAACGGCTCTCTCGCGGCGATCGCCGACTGGACGGACTCCCAGACGCGATCGTGGTCTTCCGGGTGGATCACGTCGTCGCCGTAGCTCACGTCGCCGTCGACGAACTCCGTTGGGTCGTACCCCGTGAGTGCCGCAGCGTCGTCGCTGACGAACTCCATCGGCCACGCCGGTTCGGGACGACAGCGATACGCCGTCCCCGGGACGTTTCCGAGCAGCGTCTCGAGCCGGCGCTGGTTCTCTTCGAGCTGCTGCTCCGTGCGGACCTGCTCGACCGCGTTCTCGATGCGGTTCGCGAGGAGACTGAACTGATCTGCGTTGAGTGATTTCTGTAGGTAGTCGGTAACCCCGGCCGAAATTGCCTCGCTCGCGACGTCCTCACTCCCCTTGCCGGTGAACAAGATGAACGGCAGATCGGGGTACTGCTCGCGGACGCGGGCCAGCAGTTCCAGCCCGTCCATCTCGGGCATCTGGTAGTCGCTGACGACGCAGTCGATGCGCTCCTCGGCCAGTCGGTCAAGCGCCTCCTGAGCACTGGTCGCGGTCGTCACGTCGAACGCCCGCCGTTCCGCCTCGAGCGACTCGGTGGCCATACTGAGAAAGTCGGGTTGGTCGTCAACGTGAAGAATAGATACCGCCGCCTCGTCACCTGGCGGGGCTGTAGCGGCGTCGCCGCTGTCGGAGGCAACCATGTTGGTGCATTATCGAAGAGGCGACCCTAAAACTCCCCGATAGATGTTCTGAAGGCGGTATAATCACTGACCGAAGAGTATCTCCCACCTACCGTCCGCAGTAGGTTCCGAAAACCGAACGCGGGCAGTACGGAACGCCTAGAACAGCCCGTGGATGGACCCGTCCTCGTCGACGTCGATGTGGGCAGCGGCTGGGTCCGCGGGAAGCCCGGGCATCGTCAGCACGTCGCCCGTCAGCACGACCACGAACCCTGCGCCAGCGGACGGGGAGAGCTCCGTCACGGTGAGTGTCCAGTCCTCCGGCACCCCGATTTTCCCGGGATCGTCCGAGAGGGAGCTCGGCGTTTTTGAGATGCAGACGGGCATGTCGGCTAACCCCTGTGACTGGATGCGGTCGATGTCGTCGCGGGCACCCGACGTGAACTCGACATCGGCGGCGCCGTACACCTGCGTCGCAACCGCGCGGATCTTCTCAGTGAGCGACGCGTCGAGGTCGTACACGCGCTGGAGATCGGCATCGCCCGACTCGACCTCCTGTTTCACCAACCGGGCGATATCGGTCCCACCTGCCCCGCCGTCGGCGTGAAGCGTCGAGACTGCCGCGGGCACACCGCGTTGCTCACAGTGGTCGAGGACCTCCTGCATCTCCGCGTCGGTGTCGTCGGGGAAGCGGTTGATGGCGACGACAACCGGGAGGCCCATGGATCGGAGAACGTCGACGTGGTGGTCGAGGTTCGCGAACCCGGCCCGCAGCGCGGCCATCGGATCCGATTCGTCCGCCTCGATCCCGCCGTGTTTCTGCAGCGCGTCGACGGTGGCGACGATGACGGTCGCATCCGGCTCGACGCCCTCCCGAGAGACCACGTCGACGAACTTCTCGGCACCGAGATCTGCGCCGAACCCCGCTTCCGTGACGAGGTAGTCACCGAGCCGAAGGCCGAGCTTGTCGGCCAGGATGGAGTTCGTCCCCGTGGCGATGTTGGCGAACGGGCCGCCGTGGACGAACGCCGGCGTCCCCTCGATCGTCTGGACGAGGTTCGGTCGCAGGGCGTCTTTCAACAGCGACGCGACTGAGCCGGCGACATCGAGGTCGGCGACGGTGACGGGCGCGCCCTCCTCGTCGTAGGCGGCGATGATCCGGCCAACGCGCTCTCGGAGGTCGCTCACGTCCGTCGCGAGACAGAGCACCGCCATCAGTTCGGAGGCGGCGGTGATGGAGAACTCGTCCTCTCTGGGTGGGCCGCTCGCGGTGCCGCCCAGGCCGACGACGGTCTCACGCAGCGCGCGGTCGTTCACGTCGAGCGCGCGCGGCCAGACGACGCGGTCGGGGTCGATGCCGAGCTCGTTGCCGTGGTGCCGATGGGCGTCGACCATCGCCGAGACGAGGTTGTGCGCCGAGGTGACGGCGTGGATGTCGCCGGTGAAGTGGAGGTTAATCTCCTCCATCGGCAGCACCTGGCTGTACCCGCCGCCCGCAGCGCCGCCCTTGATGCCGAACACGGGGCCGAGAGAGGGCTCGCGGACCGCGACGACGCTCGTCTCGCCGAGGCGGTCGAACGCTTGGCCCAGACCGACTGTGGTGACGGTCTTGCCCGCGCCGCGCCGCGTCGGCGTCATCGCCGTCACGAGCACGAGGTTGCCGTCCGCTGGCTGATCCATCGCGCCGTTGATCGCGTCCCACGTCAGTTTCGCGACTTCGTTGCCGCGGTGGTCGAGATCGGCGTCGGCGAGCCCCAAATCAGCCCCGACCGACTCGATCGCTCGCCGGTCGGCGTTTCGGGCGATGTCGATATCTGCAGGAATGGCGTCCTGGTCTGTGTCCATATAGACGGTACTGGAGGGCGAACACCTCTTAAAGGGTAAGCCAATTCCCGGAGCGTGGCGATTCCGTGGGCTCGGTGGCCAGTCGCTCAGCGAACGATGATCACGGGGACCGGCGCACGTTTCGAGACCGTCTCTGCCACGTTCCCGACGAGAAACTGGCGTGTCACGCGACTCCAGTCTGCGCCATGAGCGCCGACGACGATCGTGTCGTACTCTTCGGCACGGTCGATGATGTTCCGGGCAGGGTGGCCGATGCCCACGATGGCCTCGATCTCTCGACCACGCTCGCGAGCCAGCTCCCGGGCCCGTTCGAACGCCGGTTCGGCACGCTCGGCGGCGGCCGCCTCCAGGTCATCCGCGAGCGCAAGCCCCGTGGCCTCGCCCATCATCGACGACGGGACGCCGACGACGTGTAGAACGGACACTTCGGCGTCCGGAAAATTGTCGAGTGCATATTCGAGCGCCTGCGCTGCGTACTCCGAGTCGTCAATCGGAACGAGGATACGAAAGGCCATGTCGCAATCGAAATCTCCCAGCTACCTAATTCCCTGCCCCAGCCGACGCCCAGAATCCGGAGAATATATCCATTCGCGCACTCGTCACGCTTCGCGGTCGACGAAGGACTTCGCGAGTTCGGCGGTCGCACGGCGAAGTCGGTACGAGACCGTCGATCGGGGGAGATCGAGCTCGGTTGCGAGTTCGTCGAGCGTGACTTCGCGTGGGGTCTCGAAGTAGCCGCGGTCAACGGCCGTCGCGAGCACGTCCTGCTGTTCGGGACGGATATCGTTCGGGTGGAGGAGGCGGCTATCCCACTGGTCGGCCTCCCGCAAGTGGTTGAACGAGAACGTGGCACAGTCCGTGAGCTGTCCACCGACTGCGTCGTAGAGCAGGCCCACGTTCTCGTCGTCCTGAACGAGGACGTGCCACGTCGTGCTCCGGCCGCTCCGGGTCTGTCTGAACAGCGCGCCCGTCGAGAAAAAGGTCGCCGCAATGAGCGGGACCGCGTCACAGCGTGTCACGTCCGCGAGATAGGAGAACGTCAGTCGCTGGCCTCGCTTCTCTTCCAAGAGGCTCGTCCGCCGGCTCCCGTCACACCGACGGTCCGTGATCGAGTAGCGCTTGATGGAGTCGTCGAGCAACTGGTCGTCGACCGCGGCCAGTTCCTCGGGCGCACCGGTCAGTCGCTCCAGGGCCCACATCTCCGTCGGGTCGAGACACGCATAGAGGGTTTCAGACCGGAGCGACCCGTGTTCGATGAAGAGGTCCGCATACTCGTTACAGCCGTGATCGTACGTGAGCGTGAAACTGAACTCGTACATGTCGTCAGCCGCGGGGCGCTGTCGAGGACAGCTCGGTCTCGGTTTCTGTGCGGGGCTACGCTTTCAGCCGGTATCACCGTTCCGACCTCGGCAAGTGCCAATCGGGCGTTGTGAAACGCCAGAAGCTACCGATACGGAGTGTTCTACTCACCGTAACGGGCCATCACAAACCCCTCAAGATGCGAGGAATTAACTGACACGCTTATTTATGACGACGAAACCCCTACTAATCGACATGCAATCGACCCACCGGTTTGCGTTAGCGGCTGTTCTGGTCGTCGCCTCGGGGGTCGTAAGTGCCCTCGCCGCACCGGATCTTCCCGGCCAGCTGGCGACGCACTGGAACGCCGCTGGTGTGCCGGACGGTACGATGTCGAAGCCGGTCGCACTCGCCCTCATTCCGACACTAACGGCAGTCCTCCTCGGTATGTTCGCCGTTATTCCCCGTATCGATCCCCTCGGTGAGAACATCGCCGAGTTCCGTCCCATCTACGACTGGTTCGTCGTCGGCTTCACGGCGTTCATGGTGACCGTCCACGCCGGCATCGTGGCGTTCAACCTCGGTTACGAGTTCGACTTCGTCCTGTTGCTGCTGGCAGCCCTGGCCATCCTCTTCTATCTCGTCGGCGTCCTCCTCGACCACGTCGAACGCAATTGGTTCGCCGGTATTCGCACCCCGTGGACGATGAGTAGTCCCGAGGTTTGGGAGCGGACGAACGCCCTTGGGGCGACGCTGTTCAAACTCACCGCTGCGGTGGCACTGGTGGGACTGCTATTCGAGGAGTACGCAGTCTACTTCCTGATCGTGCCGGTGTTGCTGACGGCCGTGGTTACGGTGGTGTACTCCTACTATCTGTACGAACGCCTCGACGAAGAGCCGAGTGACGTGTGACGGTGGGAGTGGAATGACCCACGAGTGACCCTCAGCGGAGTGTATCCCTGGGACCAATCAGTCGTCCGTCGCGATCAGCCCCTCGTCGGGTTCGTCCGACGGCCGGTCGACGGTGACCGAAAAATCCCCGTCATCGACGGAGATCGCGACGTGTTCGAAGTTTCGTTCGTAGACACTGCATCGCCCGTACCCCGGCTTGAGGATGATTCGCTCTGTGATCAGTTCTGCACGGCTGAGTACGTCGAGCTTCCGATACACCGTCGAACTCGGGATGTCACAGTCCTCGGCCAGATCGGCGGCCGTCGTCGGCTCAGTCAGCGTACACAGAATTCGCCGGCTGGTTTCGTCGCTCAGCGCGTCGAGAAGGCGGTCGATGGGGTTCGTCTCGTCAGATTCGACGTTGCGGCTACTCATGGGACAACGAGTTGATACACGCGGACGACCCGCTCATACGGGTTCTTGCAAAGCCGTTCCGTAGTTAGCCCCGTCCCGGTTCAAGAACAGTCTCACTACCGACGGTAGCACACCGAGGAACAAATCGGCCGGGTTGTCGTAGGACAACTTCACTGAGCGACCGACAGCACACTCTTGGACCTTGTCACAAACCAACCGGAAGCGGCGTCGACGCGAGGTCAGTCACACCAGCGGTGGGTGAGCAGCGTGCCGGGCTCGGTCTGGACCACGTCGTGTCGTCGCCGGCCGAAAATCTCGACCGCCGCTCCTGCCAGCGCGATCGCCAGCCGGAGCGCTGGGAGCGAGGAGTGGATCGACAGGACTCGACATCTCCAGCCCACAGAGTTAATCGGGACTGCTGAACACGAGAAACGGACAACGAAAACCGCTCGGAAAAACCGACGGACGAATATGGAGAACCCGCGAATCCGAGTTACGGAGAGTTAGTCGTCGGCGACGGCGCTCTCCTCAGTGGCCGCACAGCGGTTCGGGCCGAGTTCGAGCTCCGTCTCCTCGTCCTCGTCTTCGGGCTCGTACTCGCCGGCGTTGGTCGCGATCACCTGCTCGTAGTTCGGCGGCTTCGACGGGAGGTTCTCGAACATGTGTTCGACGAACTCCTCCTCCGGCAGCCGGAGGATCTCGTTGTTCTCCCAGAGGTAGCCGACCGTGGAGAACATCGGCTGACCCGGCGTCACGTCGACGTACTCGCCGTCGTCGGTGACCGAGAAGTGCCCGGGCAGGATCTTCACGTCGTTGGGCTCGGTCATGATCGTCCGGTGGAGCGTGTCGTACTGGATGCGGGCGCCGTCACGGGCGTCCGCATCGGCGAACTGGAGCTCCGTCCGGCCGATGGACTCGACGAACAGCGTGTCGCCGGTGAGTAGGGCCTCGTTGTCGACGAGGTAGGACGTCATCCCGGTCGTGTGCCCCGGCGTGTGGACCGCCTTGATCTCCACGTCGCCGAGTTCGACGGTGTCGTTGGGCTCGATCGGGTCGAACTCGAACTGCGGCTCCCGCGTCGCGGCGGGGGCGCCGAGGTGGTACGGCACGTCGAGTCGGTCGGCCAGTCGGCGACCGCGCGAGATGTGGTCAGCGTGGATGTGTGTGTCGAGGATTCGGGTGACCTCAAGCCCCCGCTTCGTGGCGGCCTCGAGGAACTCGTCGGTCGCCCGAGTCACGTCGACGAGGGCGGCTTCGCCGGCCCGCTTCGAGCCGACGAGGTAGCCGAGACAGCCTTTCGAGCGGCGCTGGAGTTGGACGACGACGAGGTCGTCGTTCTCGGTGGCGATCGGGACCTCGTCGTACACCATGCTCCACGCTTCCATGCCGCCTTCCACAGTTTTCGCCTCCTCGACGTACCCCTCTTCCTCCAGGTACGTGGCGAACTTGCCGGCGGAGTTCCCCGTGGCACAGATCGTGACGACGGTGTCGTCCTCGCCGATCACGTCGGGGTCGAACTCGCCGACGAGTTCGTCGTCGCTGCCGGAGTACTCGACGTTACGCGCGTCGGCGATATGCCAGTCGTCGTAACTATCGGGTGATCGCGTGTCGAAGAGGACGAACTCCTCGTCCGCGTCGATCATGTCGCGCAAGCGTTCTGCAGTGATTGTCTCGACCATCGTCACTGTATTGTATAGTGTATGCACGTATAACCGTTCGAGCCGTGAAAATAATGTTCCGGAAGAACGGCTGTCCGACACAACTATCGAAAATATATCCGCTATATTCGACTCAGTAGCGCTCCCAAAGTCCACATATTCGAGAGAATCAACCCATTATAGATGTTGTTGTTCACGCACGTGAGGGCGCAGTGCGCTGGGCAACAACGTCTTTATTACCACCGCACCCCAATATTGCTTAAGTAATGCAATTCTCCGACGCCGAGGACACGCTGGAGGACCTGCCACCCAGCTCCAAGTTCATCTACAAGGAGTTGACTCGGGAGGGGTCGATGACCCTGAAGGGGATTACTGAGGCGACACTCTTGGGCTCACGGACCGCCCGCTACGGCCTCGAGAAGCTCGAGGAGGCGGGGTTGGTCGAAAGCGCGCCCGCCATTCACGACGGCCGACAGACCTGTTACAGCATCCGGACCCGGTCGATGGGCGATGACCGGATGGGCTACCCCGAACGGCTGCTCGTGAGCCCGGAGTCCGCTCGGGACATGCTGCCGAAGTTCGAGGAGGACGATCCCGAGTTCCGTCTCGTCGAAGTGTCCTCGACGTACGACGACGGCCACATCCCGGGGGCGGTGGCGCTCGATCCACAACGGGACTTCAGCGACGCCGGGAGCCGAACGGTGCCCAGCAGGGAACGCCTCGCCGCGATCCTCGGCGAGCGGGGCATCACTTCCGACAGCACGGTGGTGCTGTACAGCGACGGCGTCAACGAGTTCGCCGCGTTCGTCTACTGGGTGCTGAAACACTACCGCCATCGCGACGTTCGCCTCCTCGACGGCGGCAAGCAGTACTGGACGGAGAACGACTACCGGACGACCGAGCGGGAGCCGGACGTCACGCCCGTCGAGTACGACGTCCAGCCTCCGAACGATCAGATCCGGGCGTACCGTGACGACGTTCAGGACGCGCTCTCGACGGACGTGACGCTCGTCGACGTCCGGTCGCCCGAGGAGTACCGTGGGGAGACGAGCGTCCCCGCACGAGCGTCCGGGCATATCCCGCGGACGGTCAACGTCGAGTGGACGAGCGTCGTGCAGGATAGCGGGCGGTTCGAGCACCGGTCGGCGCTCGAACAGCCGTTCCTCGAGGAGGATGTCGACGGCGAGAACGAGATTATCCTCTACTGTAACGTCGGCGAACGGTCCGCACTCGTGTGGTTCGCGCTCTCGGAACTGCTGGGCTACCCCCACGTACAGAACTACGACGGCTCCTGGAGCGAGTGGGGGAACCTGGTCGACGCCCCCGTCGAGTCTCCTGAGAAGGAGTGAGCCCGACCGCGGTCGGTGGCAGGCGATTGGAGAAATTTTTGACCCTATCTATCATATTACGGTGTCGAATCCCGTAATATTGTCTGTTCCGAAGGAGACAGAGGTTCTTATGGTGTATCTTCGGTCGGTATGGACCATATACTGGTGCTCGGTGCGGGAGTTGGGGGCGCGATGAGCGCGAACATGCTCGATCGGCGCCTCGACGACGACACGCAGATCACTGTCGTCGACAAAAGCGCAGAACACGCCTATCAGCCGTCGTACTACCTGTTGCCGTTCGGCTACATGGAGCCGGAAGACCAGTTCCGCGACATCCGGGAGATCATGCGCCCGGGTGTCGAGTTCGTCGAGGACGAGGTAACCGGTGTCGACCCCGACGCGAAGACTGTCGACCTCTCGGAGGAGACTCTCTCCTACGACTACCTGATCGCCGGCCTGGGCAATCGACTCGGCGGCGAGTCGGTACCCGGGATGATGGAAGGATGGGAGGAGACCAACGAGGTCTTCCCGTTCTACTACTTCGAGGCGGCGATGGACATGCGGGAGGGGCTGAAAGAGTTCGACGGCGGCACGTTCGTCGTCAGCGTCCCGGACACACCGTTCAAGTGCGGTGGGGCCCCGCTGAAGATGACGATGCTCGCCGAGGACTACTTCCGGCGACAGGGGATTCGCGACGACGTCGACCTGGTGATGACCAAGCCCGGCGACGCCGTCTTCGGCGTCTCCCCGTATCGCGAGAAGCTCGAGGAGATCTGGGCGGAGCGGGATATCGAGTTCCGCGGCGGCTTCACCGCCGAGGAGGTCGACTACGAAGCCCAAGAGATCCACTCCGCCGAGGGTGAGACCCAGGAGTACGACTTCTACGCGCCGGTCCCGCCGCAGTTCGGCCAGCCGGCGCTGACCGAGAACTCGCCGCTGACCGAGGGCGACGACGAACACGGTGGCGAGTACGTCACTGTCGACAAGAACACGATGCAGCACACCGAGTACCCGGACGTCTTCGGGATCGGTGACGCCGGTAACACGCCGAACGCGAAGACGGCGGCTGCGGCACGGAAGCAGGCCCACGTCGTCGTCGACAACCTCGTCGCCCACATGAACGACGGGCGGATGACCGCCGCCTACCACGGCTACGCCGCCTGTCCCCTCCTGACGAAGAAGGGGAAGGCGATGATCGCGGAGTTCGACTACGAGAACAGTATCTCGGCGCCCGTCGAGAGCCGGGCGAACTGGATCCTGGACATCAACGTCCTGCCGAGCGTGTACTGGAACGCCTGGCTTCGAGGGTACGACCCCCTCCCCTAAACAATGGCATCCGATGAAAACACAGCTGACACGACGGTCTCCATCGAGGACGACCGCGAACTCGCACGCGTCGTCGAAGAGAACGACGCGGAGCTGGCCGAGCTGCTCCGGCTCCTGCTGACGGCCGAGGATCTCGCGGGAGATCTCACCCCCGAACTCCGGGAGGCCGTTCACGAGAACCGGGAGCCCCTCGGTGAGCTCCGGCTGGCCTTCGAGCGCGAGGAGACGCTGACACTCCTCACGAAAGTCGGCAACGAGGCCGACACGCTCGTCGAACTACTCGACATCCTCGCAGTGTCGAAAGACCTCACGGACGATCTCGTCCCCGAACTGCTCGTGGCCGTTCGGGAGAACCGAGAGACGGTCGAACGGCTCCGCGGCTCGCTCGAGGACGAGCAGACGCTGATCCTGCTCGAACGCCTCGGCGACAACGCCGAAACGCTGACCGAGCTGCTCGACCTCCTCGACGCGACTCACGACCTGGCGACGGAGCTCACGCCGGAGCTACAGGAGGTCGCACAGGACAACCGCGACCTCATTCGTGAGTTCCGGATGGCCGTCGCGGGCTTCAGCGACGTCCACGGCGAGCAGGACGTCGACATGTACCAACTCGGCCGGAACGCGGGCAACATGGTTACCACCATGGAGACGCTCGGCGATCCGATGGTCACCGACGCCGTCGACGCCACCGTCGAGGGGTTCACGCAAGAGGACCCGAAACCCGTCGGCTTCTTCGGGCTCATCGGCGCCCTCTTCGACGCCGACGTGCGGCGCGCGCTCGGCCGGCTGGTCGCAGCCCTGCGGGCGCTCGGGCAGGCCGACCTCGGCGAGGACTGAGCCACACCCCCTCCTCCGCTGTTGGGAGAAAGATTCCGGTATCTGGAAATGTCTTTGCAGATACGGAAAATATAGTTCGTAGGTTCGTCCTTTAACGGGTGTGTCCCCCATATCGAGATGCAATGAGCGAGTCTCAAGAGAGTGCAGACGGCGTCACAGCACCAGGAATCGGCGACGAGTTCCCCGAACTCACCGTGGAGACGAGTCAGGGTGAGGTGTCGCTCCCCGACGACTACGAGGGATCGTGGCTCGTGCTGTTCAGCCACCCTGGTGACTTCACGCCGGTGTGTACCTCCGAGTTCGTGGCGTTCGAACAGCGCCGCGAGGAGTTCGAGGAGCTGAACGCCGAACTGCTCGGCCTGTCCGTCGACCGCGTCCACTCCCACATCAAGTGGACCGAGTGGATCGGCGACAACCTCGATGTCGACATCGACTTCCCGATCATCGCCGACGATCAGGGGACCGTCGCCCAAGAGCTGGGGATGATCCACCCCGGCGCGGGCACCGCGACCGTCCGGAGCGTGTTCCTCGTCGACCCATCGGGGACCGTCAGGCTCGTGCTGACGTATCCGATGGAGATCGGCCGGAACATCGACGAGATCCTCCGGTCGCTGCGTGCGCTGCAGCGCAGTGACGAGGAGGAAGGCGTCGCCGTCCCCGCCGACTGGCCCGAGAACGAGAAGTTCGGGGACCGCGTTCTGCTCTCCCCGCCCGGAACCGTCGACGAGGCAGCGGAACGAACGGCCGAGGCCGAGGCCGAGGCGGACATGGAAGCGTACGACTGGTGGTTCGTCACGCAGTCTGAATAACGCCCCACCCTGGGCGGATCGCCCGGCCGACTACCCGCGGAACTTATTACCAACATATGATCGACCCAGTCATCGCCAGCAGACTCCAGTTTGCGGTGACGACGATCGTCCACATTATCTTTCCAGTGATGAGCATGGGGCTCGCGCCCTTCCTGATCTACTTCACCTGGAAAGATATCCGGACGGAAGAACAGGTGTACCGACAGCTGCGCGAGTTCTGGACGAAGGTGTTCGCCATCAGCTTCGTCGTCGGAACCGTGACCGGGATCGTCCTCGAGTTCGAGTTCGGGACGAACTTCGCGGCGTTCTCGACGGCCGCTGGCGAACTATTCGGCGGCCCCTTGGCCATCGAGGGGATGATGGCGTTCATGCTGGAGGCGACGTTCCTCGGGATCTTCGTCTTCGGCCGTGAGCGGGTCTCCGACCGACTGTACATGCTCTCGAGCGTGCTCGTCGGACTCGGGACGTGGCTGTCGGCACTCTGGATCCTGATCGCGAACTCGTGGATGCAGACGCCGCGGGGGTTCGAGACGGTGATGGAGAGCGGCCAGCCGGTCGTCATGCTGGTCGACCCCATCGCCGCCTACGCGAACCCGCGGTTCCCGTGGATGTACGTCCACATGCAGAACGCGGCGCTGCTGTCCGTTGCGCTGTTCATGGCCGGCGTCGCCGCCTACTTCGTCTGGATGAACCGCGACACGGAGTTCTGGCGCAAGACGATGAAGATCGCGCTGGCCGTCCTCCTGATCTCCGCACCGTTCCAGGCGATCCACGGCGACGCGTACGGCCGTCACGTCGCCGATACCCAGCCCCAGAAGTTCGCGGCGATGGAGGCGCAGTACGACACCGATTCGTCGGTCGGGCTGAAGCTGCTGGCGTTCCCGACGAGCCTGCAGGACATCACCGATCCACGCGCGGAGAACCTGTTCGTCATCGAACTCCCGTTCGTCGCGTCGATCCTGGCAAGCGGGGGTGATCCGGGAGCCTCCATAACCGGGCTGAACGACATCTCGAGCGAGAACCCGCCGGTCGCCATCGTGTTCTGGGCGTTCCGGGCGATGGTCGGCCTCGGGATGTGGTTCATCCTGCTCGCGTTCTGGGGCGGTGTCCGGTGGTACCAGGGGCGCCTCTTCGACGATGACCGACTGGCGCAGGCGCTGGCCGCCTCGTCACTGCTCGGCATCTTCACCGTCGAACTCGGGTGGATCGTCACCGAGGTCGGTCGCCAGCCGTGGGTGATCCAGGGGGTGATGAAGACGAGCGCCGGCGTCTCTCCCAGCCTCACCGGCACGGAGGCGTTGATCACGCTGGCCGCCTTCGTCGGCGTGTACGCCGCCTTGCTCGTCCTCTACAGCTACGTCGTGACGC
>Ga0207754_100318_pt1 | contig 20721 bp, 21 predicted proteins | sample A23E1SouthBayCA_FD_187728 | JGI IMG/M metagenome (GOLD analysis project Ga0207754, IMG submission 187728) | Aerobic enrichment media microbial communities from Eden Landing Ponds, California, USA - A23 E1 (SPAdes) | ecosystem: Environmental > Aquatic > Marine > Unclassified | place: Emeryville... | reverse complement strand
GACACGAAGGTCGTACGAAGAGTCTTGGGATCGGAATATGCGGAGATGGTCAAAGATCTCGATGATGGGGAAGCGATCCTCCATACGGACTGGAATGACCAAATCAGGCGAGTACAGTTCCGTCGAAAATACACCTTTGACGCAGGGGCGACACCGGGCCTGGAAGAGATTGAGCGACCCGATTTGAAGTCTGTTAGCAACAATATCCTCTCGGAGCTGGAAACGATATCTGAAAGGAAACAGGCTGAGCAGAGTGAAATAGAATGCCTCCGATCCGAATTGGAAGCACGTGAAGAGCGCATTAGTGAGCTTAAAGAAGAATTAGAGAAGTCTCGTGATGTTAGTGACCTCGCAGAGCGGTTTACTGAAGCTCTTGTTGAGGCTGATGGCCAAGGAACATCGTCGGAGACTATCGAGAATACCGTTGAAGAAATCCGGGAGGAGAAAAACGAGCAGATACGTTCGCTACAGGAAGAGAATCAGGAACTCCGTCAAGAGAATCAAGAGTTGCGTAACCGAGTTCAGGAACTGGAGCAGACTGCCGATCACGTCGAGAGTGTCGAGGCTCTCAACGAGAATATCGAAGAAGTATCAGAGGCATATCTTCGATTGGGTGAGGCACTCGGTCTGGACCCGCAAGAGAACGAGATAGAACAGCTCCGGGAGCGCGTTGAGACACTTCAAAAAGAGCTGTCAGCGCAATCGAACCCTCCAACCGAGCAGCCCAGCGAAACGGCCGAGGGGAGTGTTCATACCTATCAGGAATTCCTGAGTGACAAAGCCATCCAAGACAAAATTACGTCTGCGAAGGATGAAGCGACATCACCTCGGTACGTTGAAGGAGTCATCACAGCGATAATGGCGCATGATGAGCCGGTTACCTACGAACAAATCGCCGATGAGCTCAATATTAGTTCGACAGGCCATGTGGCCTCTGCAGTTAATGCTCTTCACAGTCGGGATGTCGTAACGAAATCAAAGAATGGTCGAGTCACGGAAGTCGACCTGAATATTGACGATCTCGGAGAGATTCGCGCGGCTGCTGCACGGCGAGCTGCCTCAGAAGAACTCATGAGCAGTATCTAGCTACGACGGGGTAGCAGCCTGTTGATTAGTCATCTCTGTAAGAGTCAACTCACCCGGTGACTCTTTTTCTGCAAGTTCGGTGTATGTGAGCCAAGGGGTGAGACGCTTGATCCGCGTTTCTATCGTGACCTCACTCCATCCCTTGAGATGCTTGTCCGATACTTGGCTCATCAGGTCCTCAGCATCAAATGACCCATCAGGGGCTTCTTCACAGTATGCTTGAACCAACGGAACCTGTAGTAGTTCCTCAGCAAGGATCGTCTTACGATTCCCAACGCTGGACCGATGTAGCTCCTTTCCTCGGTCAGTAAGGACCGGTCCGGTGCGAGTATAGTCAGCGATCCCGAGTGCATAACAGGTTGAGAGAGTTTTTTCGACTGTCGTTGAAGACATCTCTGTGGTCGTCTCTAACTCCTCTCGAGACTCAGCCTTTGAGATGCTTGGCAGCAGCTCGAAGACCTTTTTTGGAGGAACACGAGGGCAGTTTGCCCCCCGCGGGTTTTCTAGAGGGTCGGTCTCAACCGATACCTGCTCGGGACTGGAGGCTACAACGCCGTCAGATTTCGTACCAATATCGAGATAATCGATCCAGTGTGCGTATATTGCCCCATATTTGCGAAATAGTTTCTCAGAAGCAGCTCCGGATTTAGTCTCGAAGCTGATGAGGCGACCAGCTTCTTCAAAAGTCATAGAGTCGTCCTGTATCTGGTCGAGGAGTTTCGAAACACCTGAGAGCTGTTTAAAAGCCTCGCGTAGAGGGGTTAGGTCCTGCAGTTGGACGACCCGTCTTGCGTCCTCGGTCACTGAAAGCTGACCATCTTCTCGGTTAATCAGGCCGAGGATGACACCATCATGGATTTTATTCATAGCTGTCTTGCGCGAATTGCCGAGCCCTTCAGCGACTTCTTCAGTAGTAGATGCCCCACTAGTGATTTCTCCGAGAACATCTTCCGTGTGCTTCGGACGTCTAAAGAGTCGTTTTGTGGTCATCACTCACCACCCCCCATCGCATCCTCAATTTCATCAAGAGCCTCCGGCAGGTTCTCAACGAGCAGTTCGTGATGACTTTGCCCCTCTTTCGAAAGATACCCCGCTTCGCGGAGTTTCTGAAGGTAGTTCCGAACAGTACGGTCGCTCTTATCGATGCGGCTGTAGAAGAATGACGACTCCAGTTCTGGATCATCCACCAGGTCGGCCTCAGACGCGAACCGCTGCCCGATGAAGTACACCAGAATTTGGAGTTCAGCATCGAGCGACCGAGCTCGACTGTCCAGATTGATAGTTCCGTCACTATGCAGGTCGAATAGCTTCTTAACGCGGTCGAACTCCGATTCTAAGATCGTCGCATCGTCGACGACCATCTCCTCGTTGATTCGTTCATTCAGATCCATTGTTCGAACCCTCCTCGACGGTTTTCAGGGCGGTTGCGGTCAATTTCCACAGCTGTGCACGGCCGTCAGTACCTGCCCGAAGAACCCAATCACGATCTTCCATCCGACCCAGTACGTCGCTCATATTACCGGCAGGTTGGACTCGACACTCACGATAAGCATCCTCGATATCACCAACCGTGAACTCGTCAATCCCACGTTGGGTTTCGAGGTAGTACGCAATATAGAGGGACCGCTCAGTGTGACTTGAGGGATCGTTCTCCTCAACAAACTCCCTGAGATTCGCTCCAGCGGTTGGCTGGTCTGTCCCATCGAGTCGATTTTCGATCTCCGTGACTCGCTGCTTCAGCTCCTCAACTTGTTCCTCGAGACTTTCAGCGCTGTCACTCATCGGTATCACCTTCGTTAATATAGTCACGGACTTGGTCGATACTATGCGAGGGAATGCGATAGGCGCCGTCGTCGCTCTCAACTAGACCCTCGTTATCCAATTCCCTTACTGTGGGGTACACCGTGTTCTGATTGACTCCGCTTTGTGTGCTAATCTCACCTGGAGTCATCCACTTGGTGTCGACCATGTCCAGTTCCGCACGAGCCTTCTGTGCCAGCAGTACTATCAGCGTCTTTTTCTTTGCCGTCAGCTCCCGGAAGTGGTCTTGTGGGATAAGGTCCCCACTCTGCTTGCCAATTCGAATGTACTCTTCCAGGAGACCATGAAGGATCTCTTCGTGCATCTCTTGCTCATCAACGAGCAAATTTTCGAGAGTTTTCTGGTTCTCGGACATCGACACTTTTCCCTTCATACCTCCACCCATATAGTACTTTGGCAATCTTGGAGTCTTCTTCGCAGTGTTCCCTCTTCGGAGATACCCACGTTATATAAGTGGTGCCGATATGGTTCCCGGCTCTCGATATTGCCAAGTTTCCAAAGGAGTTTTCTTGAACTCACATAATAAAAGAATCGGCTATTCAGAGAATAGCTTGGGGGTTGCATCGTGGAGTGAAGGTCTTGGCAAGTCTGATTATAGGGTTGTTACTCGATTGCTGGTGTGATTGAGTATCCCCATAGATTAACCAACATCTGAGGCGGTGAATTCGGGGTGTATTGGTTAAGCCAATTGCGGATCCCGGAAAGAGGCGAGAATGTACAAAGCGTCCGAATATGTACTTTAGAAGGTGCTTCGCGTCTGTTCCGGAAATTCGGAAGCGACACGCCGCGGCTTATTGTTAAGGCCAATATCTTGACCACATAGTGCCATTCACCATCGATTTCCTGAATGACGGCCGCGTCCTGGAGTGGGAGGCAACCGCCGACGGCGCCATCGCGACCGAGCGCGATGATTTCACCCCACGGTTCTACGTTGCCGCTCGCGACCCTGATGCCGACCTCGACCTCACGACACTCCAGTCGGTGTACGATCAGCACCCGGACGTCGTCACGACCGAGATGGATGCACGATGGCCTGGTTTTCGACGAGACGAGGATACCGTTCTCGCGGTCGACGTCGCCCACATCGACCGCGTCACTCCACTCGCCCGGCAAGCGCGCCAGCTGTCGGCCTATCCAGTCGGGGATCTCGCCTGTTTCAACGTGGACTTCTCGCGAGAGTTCCGGTACTGTCTGGAGACCGGCGCCGATCCGACGCCGGCGAGCGAGCTGTCGACGCTCCGGCTCAGTATTCCGGTGACCGAAACGAGCAACGACGTCTACGAGAAACTGTCCGTCGCCGGCGACACCGTCACCGGCTCGCCGACGGATATCCTGACCGCCGTCCAAGGGGCACTCGAAGCGCACGATCCGGACGTCCTGGTCTGCTCAACCAGCGAGATCGTCCCGACCCTGTACGAAATGGCAACTGACGCCGGCGTCGACGACTTCTCGCTGAGTCGGTGGCCGGACGTCGACTACCAGCAGCTCGCGAGCCGGTCGACGTACTCGAGCTACGGCCGCGTCGGCCACTCGCCGGCGCGGTACAACGTGCCCGGCCGGGCGATTATCGACGAGTCGAACACGTTCTTCTACGGAGAGACGAACCTCGACGGCGTTCTCGACCTCGTGTCGCGCTCAAAGAAGCCCGTCCAGGAACTTGCGTGGGCGTCGATCGGGAACGTGCTCACGGCGATCCAGATCTGCGAGGCCCACGACCGCGACGTCCTCGTGCCATGGAACTCCTGGCGTCACGAGTTCTACAAGCCGATGGGGACGCTCCACGACGCCGACCGCGGCGGGTTCATCTTCGCACCCGAGGTCGGCCTCCACGAGAACGTCCACGAACTCGACTTCTCCTCGTTGTACCCGAATATCATCTGTACCCGGAACGTCTCGCCGGACGTCATCCGGTGTGACTGCCACAGCGACCGCGACGACGTCCCCGGCCTCGGGTACTCGATCTGCGACGACCGGGGCTACCTCGTCGACGTGCTACAGCCGATCATCGACGCGCGCGACGAGATCAAGGCGGCCATCCGTCGCGAGAAGGAACGGGACGACCCCGACGAGGACCGACTGGCGGAACTCGAGGGACAGTCGGGAGCGCTGAAGTGGATCCTCGTCGCCTGCTTCGGCTATCAGGGGTTCAGCAACGCGAAATTCGGCCGCATCGAGTGTCACGAGGCGATCAACGCGTTCGCTCGCGAAATTCTACTGACGGCGAAACAGCGGCTGGAAGCTGGCGGCTGGCGGGTCGTCCACGGCATCGTCGACTCCATCTGGGTGACTCCGGACCCCGACGTCGACGACGAGGACCGCGAGGACCTCGAGACGCTCGCGACGGAGATCACGGAACGCGTCGAGATTCGGCTCGAACACGAAGCTCAGTACGACTGGGTGGCGTTCGTCCCGCAGCGCGAGAGCGACGCCGGCGCGCTAACGAAGTACTTCGGGAAGGTCGCCGGCGACGACGACTTCAAGATCAGGGGCATCGAAGCCCGGCAGCGCTCAACCCCGCCGTTCATCGAGGACGTCCAGCGGGACTGTCTCGACCAGCTCGGTGCCACGCGGTCACCGGACGCGGTGCTCGGACGGCTCGAACGAGCAATCGACGAACTGCAGGCGGGCAACGTAGCAGTGGAGCGGCTCGTCGAGCGGAACCGAGTCTCGAAGCCGCTGGAAGGCTACTCACAGAATACCCAGAACGTGGCCGCCTTGAAGCGAGCCCGCGATCAGGACCTAGCAGTCCACCCGGGCCAGGATATCGAGTACGTGGTCGTCGACGACAAGAAGAGTTCGCGAGAGCGGGTCGCGTTGGCCCACGAAGAGATAGAGTCGTACGATGCGTCGTACTACGAGACGCAACTCATCAGAGCTGTCGAGAGTGTGCTGGCACCGCTCGGCTGGGATCGGACGGAGATTCGTCGAGAACTCACGGAGACGCGGGTCCGGGAGTTGACGGCCTACACGAACACAAACTCGAAGTAGATAATCGAAAAAATATATCGCGGGTTGGACTCCTCTCTAAAGGACTCATACTTTGAGATTTTGGCACCCTGGCTGGAGGGGTCGGACGCAAGAGCAATAATATTAAAAGTCTTCGCTCAGCTTCATTCGAAATAGCTCTAGTAAGCGTAAAGCCGCTCATGGGGGTTGTTTATACACCCCGTCAAATGGGTATATATGGGACTTGGCGACCTCGTAGACTTCGACCCGTGGGACGAACCGGACGAAGAAGACTATCGTGCGGTAGACGAGAACCTCTTGACAACACTACTTGTGAGTCAGGTTGACGGTCTTCGTCCGGTTGAGGCATCAGTTGAGTTCACCGACATCCGGCAAACTGTCCGGTGGTACTTAGCGTTCGAAATCGATGGATGGGAATCACGACGTCGGAAGTTCGCGCAGAAAAAAGTCGCTCAGCAGAGCGCTAAGAAGCTCTCGGCGGTTCAGGGTAAAGTCCGGGATGTCTATGCGGCCAAGGCTGGCCGAAAGTCAGCTCAAGAGCTATTCGAAGAGGATCTCGAAGCCATAGAACAGGCTTATCAGAGTCACCTTAACGCCCAATAGCACAACTATGTCCACAGATACCAGCCGAGGATCCAAGGAACGGGCTCATCGCGAGGCACAAGAGCGAGATCTTCGTGAGTACTTCAGTCGTGGAGAGATGATCGAAGTTTACATCCAGACACCAGCAAGTGAAAACGGTGGAGAAGAAGCCGTCGCAGTCTACTCGCGTAATCCAGTCCAAGATGCACGCGTGTTCATCGATCCGGGTCCGCACAAGCTTCATCGAGGCTGCTGCGTACGGTGCCGGATTCGCTACTGTGCCAACAATTTCCTGAAAGCGCTTGCTGTCTACCGGGTTGACTAGTTCAGCTCAATTTCGATAACTCACCTACCGATTCAGCTGCTGAAGAAATACCCACAGATTGATCTCGGAATTGACGGCGTTCGCGAACACGGAGAGCGATTAACCAACACAAGACCCGTTTGGAGTGGATTTGTTGGTTAACCGCGGCCCCCACGAAGTCTAACCCCCACACCCCGTGTGCGAGATGAAATCAGGAAAACGGCGGGAGGGGGTGATCGAGAAGAGAGACCTCGAGACAGCTGAAATCCACTATATCACGGAGAAGAGAACGCAGAGATAACGATATCGGAATGAGCTATGTTACAGGGAAACCTTTACATAGCTACTCTGTCAACCAAAGCCGCACTGGAACTAAGGCGGTCGAAACGAAACGGTACGTTTCGTGACACAACCGAACTTGTCCGTGGCGTTGCTCCCCTGTGATCTGGGCGTTATCGTCTGTTTTACGTCTTCTCGTGGACTCTCTGGACAAATCCCGTGTTCCTTGATTGATTCGTTCCCGCCTACTCTCTCGTCAATTTCATATCGCACACGGGGTGTGGGGGTAACCCCCTGGCGAGATATCGTCCCACACGGGATTGTCGAGAGATATGCTCGGTACTATTCGGATTGAGATCACGTCTGATGTTTCATCTTGCAGACGGGGGGTGCCTCCGCCGAGGTCTTCTGCACCGCCTCGGCATCGACGGCTGTTCGATGAGTTTTCCGGGAATTCATATCGCACACGGGGAGCTATTACATCTAATTGATTTCGCCCGCGGTCACGGAGTTCTACCGACACCCTCCTCCTATATCCTCTCTATCGACCGAATTCGACTGATTTAACCTCGCACACGGTACCCATATTTATTTATAGTTTCGACCTAACTGCGAAAACATGGCTGACGGCGACGATCAACAATCCCTCTCACAATCTATCAAAGGCCGTCTTCAGGAGGGCGTTCAGAACTCTGTTTTTCAAGATAAAGGACTTCTCGACCCGGATGCCGTCATCGACGAGGATCGAATTGTTGGTCGTGATGACCAGCTTGACGATATTATCACCTACCTGCGACCGGCACTGCAGGGGAATCGTCCACCCAATATGCTCCTCTACGGGCCGTCGGGCACCGGGAAGTCACTCATCATCAATGCGGTCTGTCAGCAGGTCCTCGAACTCGCGAACTCGCAGGGAGATCGGTTTGGCGTCATCAAAATCAACTGCCAGACGATCAAATCGCACGACAGAGCTGTCTATCGCCTCGTGAAGAACGCGGCCGAAGAAGCGGGCGTTGATGTCGGCGTCCCCGAGAGCGGTATCTCGACTGATCAGAAGCTCGATCGGTTCTACGAGATTCTGAGCAACAACTTCGACTCGGTTATCATCATCCTCGACGAGGTCGATCTCCTAGTTGGTCGGCAACGCGATCCGAACGACGAGCCGGCGTATTCGAAACTGCTCTACCAGCTGTCTCGAGCGTCCCAGCTTGGTCGCATCGAGGGTCATGTATCCGTCGCCGCGCTCACGAACGACCCCCGATTTATGGAGGATATCGATGGGCGGGCGGAGAGTTCGTTTAATCCGCAGGACGTCGTCTTCCCCGACTACGACGCGAATCAACTGCAGTCGATTCTCGAACGTCGTCGCGACGCGTACCAGGACGATGTCCTCGAGGATGGAATCATTCCGCTCAGTGCTGCATTCGCTGCACAGGATCACGGTGACGCGCGGAAGGCAATCGATCTGTTCCGGAAAGCGGGTGAAATCGCTGACCGGGGTGGAAAAGATACGGTTCGTGAAGAGCACGTTCGCGATGCCCAGAAGGAAGCCGAACGGGACCGGACGCTGACCCAGATGCAGGGCCTCTCGACGCAAAAGAAGCTCTCGCTCTACGCAACCGCGATCGTCCCCGTTTATTCGCAGCGCAACCTGAACGCTGTCCCCAGTACGGTTGCCTATCGAGTGTACCAGTACCTCACCGACCTCCTGGATGCCGATGAAAAATCGCGCGACTCCTATCTGCGATATATGAACGAAGCTGAGACCTACAATTTCGTCACGTCGGAGAAACGGGGGCGGGGGTACGGTAGTGGTGTCCACAAAGAATACACCTTTGTTGACGATCCGGAAGTGGTCGCCGAGACCCTCCAGACTGACTTCCGTCTCGAGGATGCTGAACACGAAGAGGATCTCGTCAAATCCGTTGTCAACGCGCAGATAGACGATTTCTTCGAGGGGAACTGACGCCAAGAATCCCCGACGCCGGCTCCGAATTCATTTCGCACACGGGGGGTGGTTCCGGCGAGCGTGTTGTTAGAATGACTAGATATGTCTGACAACGGTACGCAAGATTTCATTTCGCACACGGGGTGTCCCCCCTTCGACTCATCAATCAATTCATCTCTCACACGGGGTCCCCTTGGGAAACGATCGAAATCATATCGCACACGGGGGGTGCTGCCTCGACGCCGTCGGCGAATTCATTTCGCACACGGGGAGTGTAGCTCTTTGAACCCATCAGTGAATACACTCTTGACGAGGGGTGTGGTGTGCTTAGAGCAAAAGAAACTGATACGAATAATCTACAGTCTACTGTGAATCCTTCTACCTGGCATTTCTCAGTGGCTTTCACTCTTGATGAGGGGTGTCCATAACCTCACGCAAGCGGTCAGGACTTTCGAAAATTCCTCTAACCCCTCTCGTAATTCACTTCGCACACGGGGGGTGATCTACATTCAGTCTTCTTGAGGACGCTATGATTAGTGTGGTATAGATGTCATGGAGTAACGACGGAAACGTGGGGTGGGTGAGGGCCGCTCGACATCATCCCACTTACCGATACACCCCCCGTCATCGATGTGTAACACACCCCCCGTTATCGATGTGTAAATACGCGAAAACTGATTGTAATAGGGGCTGATAACCAGGTTCCTACTGAGCGCGCGCCGGTCATATCTTCTGCAGTAATCTGTGAGCCTGCTACCCGTCTGGGTTGACCGGACCTTTATATTTAGAGCGGATTTTTTTGCCTTCTCGCCACTGCCAGTAGTAGTAGCGGTTGTCGTTGATCTCCTTGATCGTGATTGTGGCCTTCGATGGGACGTCATCCGGGAGGTCGTCGGGCCGTTCGTCAGTGTCGTCCTCCTCTGACTCTTCCTCGAGACGGACCTCGCGAGCTTTGTACTCAGCTAATTCTTCAGCGTAGTGTACAATCTGCTGTAGCTGCTCAGGTGAGTACCTGTTGAGCGTATCGACCAGATCTGTCGGGAGTTCCGCCGGCGGCGTCGGTGGCTCGTAGGACATTAGCGGTCACCTCGTATTAACCAACACGTTGCCGAGTGGCAAAGATTTGTTGGTTAATCTTATTTTGCGCTCCTCAAGTCCTGAAGAGCTTGAATAGCAATCTATTCACAAATAGCAGTTGGGGGCCGTCGGTGTCAAACCGATGGGTGATCAAAAACACAATTCGTGCTCCAAAACTCACGAGCAGTCCCGTTCTGACTCACGGTAGGCAACGTCAAGATCGAGATCGTTGTACATCCGATCGAGCATCGCGAGCGCCGACTGGAACGTCGCGTAATTTTCCCGCATGAACGCTATTGTCTCGCTCCGTGAAATGACTGGATATCCCTCGACGTGGTCGGGGTTGACCGTGGAACATTCCTCGAGGACGACTTGGAGCGAGCCCTCAAACGCGTCCGCTGATCGTCGTTCAAACCCTGTTGTGATTCCGAAGCGTTCGAAGAAGCCCTGCCACGACTTGATGTCCTGTTCGCGGACGGCGAGAAACAGCGGATAATCGTCGGGATCGCGACTGACCTGATAGCCGCCCTGGGTCCACACGTAGACAGCGTCCACTCGTGTAAAAGCGAAGGGCCACTCACCGAACTGTGGGAGTACATACGCCTCTTCGATGGACGGTGGGTTCACGGCTGTACTCGTGGCCAGCAGGTCTCGTGCCACCTCAACGACGCCATCGTCGGTCACGAACAATCCGTCATCATATCGAAGATACCCTGCATCCTCTAACTGATTGACTGTCTGTCGAACCGTTTCGTAGGGGGTGTGGAGATGTTGGGCTACCGTTCGGATCGAATCTCCAGGATTGACTGCGAGCAACACTCTAACAGCAGTCTCATCAAACGGTTCGTACATCTAATAGATACCAATATCTTGGTAACAGTCAAATAGATTACCATACTTTCGACTATGACGCTCTGAACGGCCTATGCAATCCGTCTGACTGACTCAAGTCCCGAGACACCAGCCAGTCTGTCTCTGATCTCCTCCTCGCCAATCGCCGTAGCCCACCGGACCGTAATTTCGACGGTGATGAGTGTGGCCGACAGCTGTGGCTCGATACTATCCAATTCGTCAATCGTGACGTCATCGATAGTTTCGGGCCGCGAGAGACGCTTCTCAGCGTCAGTGACGAGGTCCCCATCCGCGCCGCAGGGGATTCGAATCGTCACGACGGCAATTGTCGTCGAGTCTAGGTCGGTGGTATTGGATACTGCCATATTATCATCTCCGTTGAGGCGCGTCTCACGGGCCAGATGTTCGACAACTGTACTCCGAGTGCACGAGGGACGATTCGAACGCCCGTCTCGGTCGTGGCACGACCGCGTGTTTCCGAACTCCACCACTCGCGCATCCTCAAAGAAAAGATCCGAACAGGGCTAGGTCAGTTCGAACGCCTCGATCTCATCGATGATCTGCTTCGGATTCTCGGCGTGTTCGATGAACGAGAGGACGTTCTCCGACCATCCCGAGATGTTGTAGACGTTCTCGTAGCCTTCTGGCGTCACCAGGTCGCCATAGGCCGCGAGATCGACGAGATACAGCGCGGTGTCCGCAGACACCTCGTCCCGATACGCATCGAACGCGTCCCTGACCGTCTGGGAATCGCGGGCCGTGAACGGCGTGTTGTCCCAGATCTGCATATCGGTGAAGACGACGATGCGTTCGACGGGCTCACCTCGCTCGCGGAGGTAATCGATTGCCTTCCAGCCGTTCGTCGAGTTCCCGACGTCCTCGTCGATCGCCAACACCGCCGCTTGGCGCTGTAGTACTGGCGTGTCGACGTGCATCGGAACGGTCTGGAAGTCGTCGCCGAACCCGCCGACGTCAGCACCCTGGTCGGCCAGGATCGCACCGAACAACGCACCGATCTCCTTCAGTCGGAGCGTGCTGTTCGCGGACAGCGGCTGATCCATCGACCCTGACAGGTCGACCGCGACAAAGGTATCGCCGAATCCGCCAGGCACCGTCTCGACCGCGACATCAATTGCGTCTTCGAGCCACTGCTCGACCGTCGGTGCCTGGACATCCGCGTCTTGCAGCGCGGTGTAGGTCTGGTAGTACCGGAACGGGTACAGCGGCGCGTGTCGGACGGCCTCCAGGTCGAGGTGATCCACGACGGTGTCCTCCGGCACGCCGGCTTCGAGCATATTCAGGAGGTTCCGGATCGACGCGAAGATGGGCAGCGTGTACTCGTCGTCCTCGATGAGCAGTTCCCAGGCGGCTTGGGTGTTGCCGCGCTCGGAGATAACCGTCTCCCACGTGTTCGGCGCCGGCAACGGGTCGACGTCGGGATAATCGTCGAGGCCACCACGCATGAACCGCTCGAAGAGCGCTTCCTGCTCGGCGTCGATGGGCGTGGGGTGGACGCGGTTGAAGACGTCGTGCAGCGTCACCTCGCGCCGCGACAGCTCGTACTTGCCCAGCGTGTAGGCGTCGGCCATCTCCACCAGCGCGTCTTCGATCCCGCGTCGAAGCGGCCACGGCGCAGTCCCGCCGAACAGCTGATCGTGGACCGCGAGCGCGGTGGCCGTCTCGTCCATCCGCTGGATGATCGCCGGCGCCCATTCGCGGATGAGCGACTCGGGGGAGTCGTCCTTGAATCGGTCGTCGTTGGCCGCCAGTACGAGTAGCACTTGTGGGATGTCCCGCAAGTAGAGCTCCTGGCGAGCATAGGCCGCGAGCTTCAGGACGAACTCCGGGTCCTCGTTTGCGGCGGCATCGAACTGGCGAACAACAGCAGCGAGCTGTTCGTCATCGGTCTCGTAGAACGAGCCCTCCAGCAGCTGGTTGATCGTGCGCTTGTACAGTGCGAGTCGGGGGTCGGCAGGCTCGAACGCTTCCCCACCTTCGTAGTTGGTGGTTCGCGTCGCCTCCGCGACCGTTTGCTTGGGCGTGTTGAATTCCATCCTATCACCCGGAGCCGCAACAGGCGACTCCGATGGCAGCTGCCCACTCGCTCTGTGAGCAGCGAGTCTCGGGAGCAAAACGTCCCGAACCAGCCTCGCATCGCTCGGCTGGACGTTCCCGGCACGATTCGAACGTGCGACACCCGGCTTCGAAGGCCGGTCTCCTCGTGAGGGTCGAAGACCCGACCGAGGGCTCGTCAGAATTCACTCTGACGGTGCTCTGTCCTGACTGAGCTACGGGAACACGAGTGGCCGGACAATTTCTGGAGCGAACGACGGGATTCGAACCCGTAGCGTGCCATCGACGTAGCGCTCCAGATCGACGGCCACTGGCGACACGGCGACCGGAAAACTGTCGGAGCGGAACCGGTGTCGAGCGTCCTCTCGGACGCTCTTTGTCCGGGATGTTCTCGATGGACTGCGCCACCGACAGGATTTGAACCTGCGAGTACCTGGCGAAGCAACGCTCCGACTCGACGGTCGCCACGTGCGGTCGGGCAACTGGTGGTGCGACGGGCTATGACTCCCGTTGGTATGCTTTGCGGGCGAAGAAACGCACCACCTCGACGACCACACGCTTGGGGAAAGCCGACCGTGACAGCGTCACGGATCCGTGGCTGCCCGCTATGTCAGACACGGAAAAAACGCTGTCAGGGCCAGCCCCCCGAGTGCTCCCGAGGGGAATCGAACCCCCGACCTCCACCTTGAAAGGGTGGCGTCTCTCGCCAACGGAGACTCCGGGAGCGCAGTAGGGACGAAATCAAGCGCTGAGGTGCGGCGGATACGCACGGATTATCGCAGGCGTTCGAAGCCCTCGAGTTGCCCGTGCGTGAACGTTACTTGATACGTGACGAGTGTATCGAGATTCTCGAAGGAGTGTTTGAGTTCGAAGCGGCCGTGGTAGTCGTCTCGTTCGACCCAGCCGTCGTGAACTCGGCTCCGACAGCCGGCCATGTAGAGGAGATCTTCCTCGTCGACGTCGTCACGGTTCGCGTATGGCCGGTCTTCCGGCGGGACCGCTTCGGTGTGCCACTCCTCTTCGAGGAGCCGACCGTCCGCCGTAATCCGAAATGTGGTCATGGTCGGTCGATCGATGCCTTTCGTCTGCCAGTCGACGTCCTCGGCAGGAGTAATCCCTTCGGGGTACTCCGGTAGGTGGACGTCGTCGTAGAATTCGACTGTATCGAATAGTCCCATTGTTGTCCTCCATTGCGGGACCAGGAGTCGAACCTGGGCCTCGGGGATATGAGCCCCGTGGACTGCCATTATCCTATCCCGCAGCACACAATTCGGAAGTCACTCATGGACATCTCTCAGTTCTCCACAGCTGTCCGTCCCTCAATCTCGTCGGCTGGAAGTGAGAGGTCTCGGACTGTTGGAGAATGCTCCAGCCCGGATTCGAACCGGGGGCTCGGCCGTGAGAGGGCCGTGAGTTTGGCCGCTACTCCACTGGAGCGGGTTGGCCTCGTCTGGAACGGGTCATCGGCCAGTGGGACGGGCAGGATTCGAACCTGCGTGTTCTCGTTACAAGTGAGATGAAGGAACTCTCACCGTCGCACCGGGTCTCCGGTGAAAATTCGGCGAGAGTGTGTGAATGCCAGGCTCTTCCACCGTCCCGCAGTCTCCCCGGCACGACTCGAACGTGCGTCTCCTCCTCTACAGGGAGGCATCGTAGCCGTTAGACCACAGGGAGAAAATGTCGCCGCGAGGATTCGAACCTCGGAAGGACCTACGCCAGCGGGTCTGAGCCGCTTCTCGTTGACCACTTGAGTACGGCGACGGAACGGTGAAGCGAGAATTGTCTCCCGGAACGGTGGCCGGATGCCGCCACCAGGATTCGAACCTGGGAAGGACTAACCACACGGGTCTCGACCGTGTCCGTTTGACCACTCTGGCATGGCGGCGCAATTCGAGAATCGCCGGCGACTCTGCGAATCACTTCGGTACGCAGCGGCGGGAGAGCGATTTGAACACTCGTGTCCTTGCGGACGCTGCGGTTCCAACGCAGTCTCTTGACCAAGCTAGGGCAATCCCGCCAACGGTGAGACGGAGAGTCGAACTCCGAAGCATCGCGGCTCTCGGTTTCACACCGAGCGCGGTCGCCTATCCGCATGTCTCACCATCTCCGTCGGAACTTGCTCCGACAAGCTCGCCTCGCGTTTCTCACCAGGACACCGGAAGACGCGCATTACTCAGCTTCTGAGCTTCACTACCGAGGCGAATGTGTTCATCAGCATCCAGTCACGGCAGGGATGGATGGCGGTCACCTCGTTCCGTGGAAGTATGCGCCGTCCTCGGTGACGCAGATTTCCACGCTTCCAATCGTGTCGATAGACGTTGTTTCACCGAGCGGGACGTGACGGAACGCTTCCTCCTTGCAGGCAGGGCAGACATTCGTTGTCATGACGCCGCGACCCGGATTCGAACCGGGAGACCGATAGCAGACGGCCACGGCATAGCAGGCCGCTGGGTTCCCCAATACTCAGTCGCGGCACAGTGAGCCGACGAGGATTCGAACCTCGGCCCTGTGCGCCCAAGGCACAGATCGTCATCCGCTGGACCATCGGCTCACTGGACTGCCGAGCGTTCGGCAGTTGATTATCTATCTGTACGACTTTCCAACTGCGCAACCGCGACCGAGTAGTCGTGGTTGCGCGTCTCATCGCGGGGGCGTACTTCGGGTGCTCCCGGGAATACCACACCGGCTCATGTAGGTTGCAGACCCTGCTGGGCCCAGCATCGTCGGAACGATCCAGCTGATCGCACCAACGGGCTGCCTACCTCGATGGGTATCCCCACGTGGCCATGCCACGCATCCACGCCGACGCCGGGATTTGAACCCGGATCACGGCCGTGACAGGACCGTATGCTCGCCGGATTACACCACGTCGGCATATCGCCCCGGCCGGAATCGAACCGGCGACCTCCGGATTCAAAGTCCGGCGTCCCTCGCCAGCGGAGACTCCGGGGCTCGACGTAGCCGCAGCTATCGCTGCGGGGCTGTTGGCTAACGACTTCCGTACGCTCAGCGCGGACGGAGTCCGCTCGCTTCTGTATCGGAACGAACGGAAACCAATCAGCCGCGAGCCTGGCATCCCGCACTCGCATCAGGCTGTGTCCTGAGCGAGTACTGGGCACAGGCAGGCGGCAATCCCGTGTTCCCCGACCCGTGACGGGTAGTCCGTATGGGGGCCGAGTTATGCAGGTGAGAGTGTCCGGACGTCGCCGGATTGCGTCGAACTCTCGTATTCGAAGTCGACGTGGATCCGGCGGCTTGCGCCCGGGCTCTTCGCACGCTGATCTTGTAGGCACTCGCCGAACACGGGACCCGCGGCTAAGCGAGAACGAGCACGCCGCGGGGTGAGGCGAGTGATGATCATCGTGTTGAAATCTCTCGGTTTGAGGGGTGTATCGGACGTCAGCCTGGAATATCGTGGCAATTGTATTAAAATTAGTCAGGGTGTGTTACCCACAGGCACGGTAGTCACACTTCAACAAGCGGTTGCGCACGACGTTCATTACTCTAGCATCGGCTGTCGTCGATAGCCGGACGCTGACCGGTGTTCTTGGTTGGACCCACAGAAACTATTTACACCAACCTGCTCTCTGTGGCGATAGATGAGTGGCCGACCGTCGGTTCGGTTCTAGCCGGGAGCCCAGTCACACGGCGTGACTGACGTTCTCGGTTAGATACCAATGACCGAGAATACCGACTCAAACGAATCTCAGAAGCCAGGGAGTGCAAACAGCGGGTGTTCCAACCCCACCGAACAGCGATCATCCTCCGGATGCCAGTGCAGTGGTGCTTCCCCGCCGTGCGATGCGTGTGACACCACCCAGTACGACAAACTCCACGAAGTCTCTCTTGGTGAGCGGGCGTATGATGTGTGTGGAGATTGCCTCCAGCTCCTCGTTGACGACGTCGAGGAGTACCACTGGTGGGACCGCCTGACTGAAGCGCACTACAATCGCGCTGCCGAGTTTCTCCGCTCCCGTGATGCAGTCTGGTGTGTCAAAGATCAGGCCTACGCTGGCGGGGAACTGTGGGTCCACACGCCCTATTGTGACGCTGCCGTCGTCAGAGATGTGTGTGACCACTTTGGGTTTCAGATTCGCTGGTTTAGCGTTGTCTACCCCGTTGACGATGGCTTCGAGTGCGTCTCCGAGCACGGGCCCTGTATCGAGATCAACCTCACGTTTACAGCCCACCGTTCGGATCCACTCCCGCTCGAATACGACATTCAGAATGACGTGACGTACCACGAGATCGAGTGGCTTGATGAGTATCGGCGCCTGTTCACGTCGCCTCCCGAGTAGTTCGGACTCGCAGATCGAATTGCCTCTCCAAAATACGGTTGCACAACCGTCCCACTATTTGACGACTCGATCTGAGCGCAAAGAGTCTGTATTCCACCCACACCGATATGGTTATGAATACATCGGAGAGATTGGAATCTGTGAGAGGGGGCGGAGCTACGGGTTATCGACTGTTTGCGGGATCGGTCCTGCTCGGTTGGCGAGTTAGCCAATGCAACATTAAACCCAAATCGTGCGAGACTTTATCCGTCGGCAGAGCCAAGATTTGCCTGACCAATGAGTCTGGACGACGCGGTTGAGGAGGCTCTCGCAACATACGGGATGTCGCGGAGCGAAGAGGCCGAAGAAACCGGCCGGACGGTCGCGACGCTCCAAGACTAGCGCACGCCGCTTACTTGAGGGTCCGAATTTTCTCTGCGAACTCCGCCTTCGATAGCCCAGGGGCCTCCATCAGCTCGGGGTTGTCGGTGCGCTCAACTGCTTCTTCGACGAATTCGATCCAGAGCTCCTCGTGCGCTGTTGCGTAGACTGTTTTCGCTTCTGTAGGATACATATCCAGCTCGTATGCCGTCAGGTCAATCTGGACCTCGTGTTTCCGCTCAAGCGTTTTCGCTCCGAAGTCAGAGAGATGTTTGAGGAGCACATTCTTCCGACGAACCGTCAAGAGACGCTTTGACTCGTTAATATACTCGTTTACCCACTCCCGCCAGTCGTAAGTCTCTGAGTCGATTTCTACGGAGGTTTCTGGCATCGAGAAATCGGGAGAAATCCGACGGAGGTAGAACTGAACCAGGGCAACAGCAGTCCGATGGTTCGCATTCGGAAGCGCGTGTTTGAGAATGAAATTTGAGGCGAGACGGCCTGCAACATCAGTCGCGTTGCCCTCCCACGATGTCCGGTTGAGCGCGTCTGGGAGTGCATCGATGTCGATGCTCTTGTACGCTTCAACGGGAACTCCTTCTTCTTCCTCGTTCTGGGCTATGAGCGCTTGATAGATCTCGAGGAGTCGGGCAACGATGGTACCGTTATCAGCACCCATCTCTGAGAGTGCCTCGCCAAGATCGAATTCGAGATCGCCGACGTCCCCACCACCAACGCGGGAGGTATAGATACCGAAGAACTCGCTGTCAAGATCGTACTTGCGAACCTTCACCGCCACGTCATCGTCGTACTCGACAATCCTGGCAACGATCTCTGATGGAGCCTCGTGGACAAAATCAAGAGAGAACTGATTGTCGCCCGGATGGTGATAATAGACGTGACCCATCTACCTGATTCGCTGTACTTGGGGGAGCATCTTAATTCACGATACCTTTCGGACCGACCTGGCATCAGGATTCCATCGAATCGAGTCTCTCCCAGTCGACGTTGATTCGGAGATGATACTCACTGTCGTAAGTTCCCTGTTCGGATCGCATTGGGTTGAGGAGCGGACACTCGCTCGTGAATGACTTGAGGAACGTCTCACGGGCCGGGAGGTCGAAGCCGAGCTAGTCGGCGAGGTAGACGATCCGTTTGGTCGCAGCGCCGTTGTCGGGTCGCTGGAGGCACTCAACGACCGTCGCCCACGAATAGTCTCGATCCTCCGCGACGACTATCGCCTGTACGAATTCTCAGATGCCACCACAGAGTTCGGGATGGTCGGTACAGTCAACGGTCGTCTTTTCCACATCTGCGACGTTCACGGCGGTGCCCTCGATGAGCCTCGACTCGTAGCCGAAGAATTTGATCTTGAGCGGAACGGCTACGTCCGTGAAGTCGGTCAGTCAGGCTAACCTCCGGGACTAACGGCAGACTATCGCTCTCTATTCTCTGACAACCACTCCTAATCTGGACGGGGCGCGTTCTCGTACTTGACCATCTTCTCGGGCTTATCGGCGATGGTGTCGTAGATCTGCTGAAGTGTCTCCTCCGCGGCGAGCAGATTGTGCGTCTCCAAGAACTCGCGGCCGTCTTCGGTGAGGCCGTAGAACTTCCAGGGATACCCCTGCCGGCGCTGGTCGTCGTCCAAAGCGACCTCCGTGACGATGCCGGCGTCGATCAGCTTCTGGATGTGCTTGTAGACGGTCGCATCGCTCACACTGGGATTGAGCTCCTCGAGTTCGTACATCGATGGGAGCTGTTGGGGGTGAGCGAGAATATCGCTGATAAGCGAAAACCGTGTCTGCTGTGTAATGAAGTGGATGACTTCCCGTGGTGTCGTGTCGTCGCCGACACCCGAACCAGCCTCCATGACGATGTATTCGACCGGGCGTAGTAAAGTAGTTTACCAGAGAGTAAACTACCGAGCCGACTCACTATGATGAGTGTACCGCCAAGCGAGTAGGGCAAGATAATTCACTGTTACCCACTCTCTTCCCACTCCGGACGTGGCGTCGGGGACGGGAGTTCGTCAACCACAGTTCGGAGTTCGTCCTCTGTCGTCCACGGGAAGCACCGCTCGTGGAGTTCGAATTTGCGGAACTTGTTGAGATGGACCCAACTGTACGCTGCCGGCTCTTCGCCCTCATCTGCCCGGTCGTCGATCACATCCCACACCTCCTGTTCTTCGATGTCGAGACTGCTCTCTTGGGCGCGATCAACGAGCGACTCGACTTTTGATTGGACTTCATCCGCCGACAAATCGTCTGCGAACGCGATCTCGAGGGCGGCCTGAACGACGTGCTGTGTCGAGTCAAGGTTCTCGTCAGTCACCCACGCGTAATCACGTGGGAACACGTACGACTTGTCGAAATACGGCGGGTCATCGATTTCGCCCAATTCAGGCGCCTCCCCACCACTCTCCTTCTCGAAGACCCCAACGATGTAGTCGCTGTACGTCGCGAGCAACGAAAACATGATATCGAACGTATTGAGGCGGTCAGTCGGAAGTTCGAGGAGATCACCCATGATGAACGGATAGGCACCGAGCTGCTTCGTGAGTTCGTTCTGGACGGCGCGAAGCCGGCGGATATAGGGGTCGCGATAGCTCCCCAAGATGAAATACGATGTCCGCTGACTCCAGAGATACGGCAATTCACGCTGGGTGAACCGCCAGATTTCCCGTTTCTCTGCAGGCTCAAGTTCGATGCCCCCGACGGCCTCGTGAACAACGGTCATAATCTCCCCAGCGTCCGGCGGCGGGCTTGGGTCAGTCATTAGCTGCCGATTCAAACCACACCACCTTATCCCTTCTGAACCACTTTGGTTTTTTCTGAATTAACCAACTTGGATGGCCCTAACTGTTATAACGTCCTACCTCGTACCAGCACGTATGAGCGAAACCGACACTGGTGCGGCCGATGCAGGGCCGTTCGCGGAACAGCAGCGGCTGTTCAAGCTGCTGTCCCAGGATACGCGCCATCTCATCATCCAGGAGCTGCTGGGCCATCCCGCCCATCTAATGTCGCTCGCCGAACTCGAGTATATGACCGGGAAGAGCCAGGCGGCCATCA
>Ga0207754_100317_pt1 | contig 20748 bp, 18 predicted proteins | sample A23E1SouthBayCA_FD_187728 | JGI IMG/M metagenome (GOLD analysis project Ga0207754, IMG submission 187728) | Aerobic enrichment media microbial communities from Eden Landing Ponds, California, USA - A23 E1 (SPAdes) | ecosystem: Environmental > Aquatic > Marine > Unclassified | place: Emeryville... | reverse complement strand
GGGTATCCTCGCTTCGCTGCGGGTACCCTCGCGCAAAAACGTGGGTGAAAAAGCGCCCACTCGCTTCGCTCGGGCCGCCCTACTCCTCGTCCCAGTACTCGGCTTTGAAACCCGGTGTCCCCAGCTCGTGCAGATCGCGAGACACCGTGCCGACCTCGTCCTGTAGTTCGTCGTGGTACGCCTGCAGGCGCTCGCGGAGCTCGGGGTGTTTCCGCGAGAGGATCTGGGCCGCGGTGAGAGCGGCGTTGAACGACTTGCCGGCGTCGACCGCCGTGATCGGCGCACCCTGTGGCATCCCGATGACGCTGTCGACGGACTTCTCCTGAACCGGAACGCCGATCACCGGCAGCGGGTAGGCGATCGAGGCGGTCATGTTCGGGAGGTCCGCGCTCTTCCCGCCCGCGCCCGCGATGACGACATCCAGACCGCGGGCCTCGGCCGTCTCGGCGTAGGCGTACATCAGTTCCGGCGTCCGGTGGGCCGAGACGACGAACGACTCGAAGGTAAAGCGAGCCTCGGGCGCGTCGGTAAAGTCGGTCTGTTCGGCAAAGCCCAGTTCCTCCGCGAGGGCGGCGTAGGCACCCGGACGCTCGCCCTTGCCGCCGGCCATCGTCGCCAGATCCGAGTCTGAGCCCATGATGATCCCCACGTCGGGGGTCGCCTCGTTCGGACGGTCCATCTCGGCTTCGTCGCGGAGCTGGTCGATCAGCGACTGCACGCTCTCTGGCTCTGTCATGAGCGGCTCTCCGTCCCGCTGGGCCGTAAGTGTGGGCGATCCGTCGCCGGTCACTCGACGGCCTCCTGGAGCGAGACGAGCAAGCCGATCAACTCGTCCCGAGTCATGTCGTCGAAGTCCTCACGGGAGAGTTCCCGGAACTCCATCTCCTCGTCCTCGTCGAGGCCGAACTCCAGCACCGTGTCGCCGCCGGGATCGGCGACGAGCCGGTCACCGTCGGGGCGGTCGACCAGCGCGACCGGGAGGACGCCCCCGGCGTCGCGGACCATCGACAGGAAGTTCGAGAAGATCTGTTCCGGGGTCGTGCCGGCCTCGTACTGGCGGACGATGTCCCGGTGGGCCGCACGGTACAGCTCGGACTCGGTGTCGATGTTGGGGTACGAGCGCGCGAGCTGGTAGGCGAGCGTCGGCGGCCGGGTGTAGTGGGCGTGGCGCTCCGCCGTGAGCCACTCGGGAAAGTCGTCTGGTAGCTCGGACATGTCAGACAGTACGACAGCCGTTCAGAAAAGTACTAACTATTAGCAAAACGCCTCGCGGAACTGTAACTGAGATTTATCTCGATCGGGACGAAACTGAGAGTGCGGTTCCTATCAGAGGCACGCGGCACGACTCTCTTCCCGTGGCGGGGACTGGACATGGCCTCGCCACGCTCGACACGAACCGAGACGGGCAGTGCTCACTGCGAGCGTGACTGGAAAGTCAGTTGCTCTCGCAGTTCCCGAACGTCCGCGAGTAGTTCGCCCGTCGTCTCGCCGTCGCCGACGAGGGTCACGTGTCCCATCTTCCGGAGCCGGTACACCTCGCGCTTCCCGTACCAGTGGAGGTGTGCCCGAGGTGTCTCGAAGACCGCGTCTTCGCCGGACAGTGTCGCCCGCTGGCGGTCCGCTACGTCGCCCAGCACGTTTGCCGACACCGTCGGTCCGCGGCGCTCGGTCGTCCCGAGTGCTCGTCCGGTGACGGCCCGAACGTGCTGTTCGAACTGCGAGGTGTGACACCCCTCGATGGTCCAGTGGCCCGAGTTGTGGGGACGGGGCGCGATCTCGTTGAGCAGGATCTCGCCGTCGCTCGTCTCGAACAGCTCGATCCCGTAGACGCCCCGCCCCTCCATCGCGTCGAGTACGTCGAGCGCGACCGCTCTGGCCCGCTCTCGAACGTCGTCGTCGGCCCGCGGAGGAGAGACCGTCTCTCGGAGGATCTCCTCGCGGTGGATCGTCTCGGTGACCGGGAACGTGTCGCGCTCGTCGGCTCCCAGACAGCCCATCACGGCAAGCTCTCGCTCGAAGTCGATCATCTCCTCGGCCATCGCCGGCCCCTGGATCGCGTCGAGTGCGTCGGTCACGTCGTCGGGCGACTCGACCGGGTAGTTGCCGCGCCCGTCGTAGCCGCCTTCGCGGGCCTTGAGCATCAGCGGATAGCCCAGTTCCTCGCCCGCCGCCCGGAGGTCGTCCTCGTCGTCGACCTGCCGGAAGGCCGGGACCGGGACGCCAGCGTCGCCGAGGCGGCGCTTCTGAACGAGTTTGTCCTGGATGAGCCGGAGCGTGTCCGGCTTCGGGTGTACCGGGACACCGGTTTCGGCCGCGACCGTCTCCAGGGCGTCGGGATCGGTCAGCTCGATCTCGAAGGTGAGGTAGTCGGCGCGCTCGGCGACGGCTCGAATCGTCGAGACCTCGTCGAACTCGCCGACGAGCGCGTCGCTCGCGACCGGGCCGGACGGCGGGTCCTCGGTCGGATCGGTCACGACGAGATCGACGCCCAGCGGCGCGGCGGCCTCCGCCAGCATCCGTCCGAGCTGACCGCCGCCGACGACGCCCAGCGTCACGCCTGGTGTCGAGATGGTCATGTGCGAGGGGTTCCGACCGACCCGCTTAAGCGTTGCCTCACGGAACGGTCGCGCTCGACGTCCTCGTGGACCCAGAACACCATCCGCGTGCCGTACGCTCGCATCTCGTAGGTCTCTCGGCTGTACGCGTCATCCAGCGCCGTCTCGGGAGTCGTCCGGTCCGAGGCGACCGTGACCACGACGGCCGGCGGCCTGTCGTCGAGGCGATCCGTGACGTTGCCGGGCGTCCTCGCACAGTCCACGTCGGCGTCGCTGGTGGCGAAGTACCAGGGCAGCGGCAGCGCGTTGAACCACTTGCTACAGAGGGGCCGATAGTTGAACTTCGAGCGGTTCCAGCCGGCCCGGTCCCGCTCGACGAGGGCCTCGTCGTCGGCCCAGCGGTCTCCCTCCTCGCCGTAGAACAGCAACACGTCCGGCCCGCGTCGGTCGTCGTCGGCAGCCCGGTCGATCGCTTCGAGTTCGGCCCGCGGGCTGTCGCCGGGCTGGGCGTACTGGACCAGATAGTTGTTCTCGGACTGGTCGTCGAGGTACACCGAGTTCGTGACGACGCCCGCGGTCGCGCCGCCGACGAGCAGCAGAACGGCCGCGGCGGTCGCGAGCCCGACCGTGTCGTCCGCGGCGAACGCGCCCCGCGCCCAGTCGACGATCCGGGCGAGCCCCACGGCGGCCGGAATCGAGAGCGGAACGAGCGCGTGGACGACGAGCCAGGCCCCGAAGATGTCGGTCCCCAGCGGGTAGCCAAGGACCGAGACGAACCCGCAGTAGCCGGCGAGCATCACGAGGTTCCGGCTCTCCGCGCGCCCGTATCGCTCGGCGGCGAACCCGACGACCGAGAGCACTGTCAGGGGCGCTGCCTTCAGCCCCATGACCCGGACGAACCGACCGAGGTACTCGACGTACGTGCTGACGATGCTCTCCTCGCCGCTCTCGCCGGCCTGTCCGAACCACTCGCCGTACTCGAACCGAACGTGGGCCCAGGTCTCTTCGAGGAGCGTCGGCAACTGCGCCGGGTCCCCGACGGCCTGCCAGAACATCACCTGCTCTGTCGTCCCCGGCGGGTGGTACAGTCCCGCCACGCCCGCACCGCGCGGTGCGTAGAAGAACAGGCTGAGCGCGAGAAAGACCGTGGCGACGCCGACGAGATGTAGCAGTATCCGCCCGCCTCGGGAGCGCCAGCCCGGAGACCGCTCCGACGGGGACCCACCGTTGGCAGCCGTCGGCGCGCCGCCGCGGACGCGACCGGCCAGCGCCCGCAGTTTCGCCAGGAGGAGCCCCGCGCCACTCGCGTCGTTCCGGGGGCGATACAGCGCCTGGTCGGCGAGCAGACCGACCGCGCCGAGCCACGTCAGCACGTAGAGAATCGCGTTCTCTTTCGAGGCGAAGCCACACGCCATCAGCGCCCCGGCGGCGTAGACGTAGCGCCAGCGCCGCGTGTCGTAGAACCGCACCAGCGCGCCCAGCGCGAAGAACATGAACGTCGCGACCAGCAGGTCGCTGCGCATGAACCGCGAGTAGTAGAGGACGACGGGGTTGACGGCCAGAAAGAGCGCCATCGCGAGCAGTTCGACCCTGCGGAGGTGCTCGCGAAACAGCAGCGCCGACAGCGGGAGCGTCGCGCTGATCAGCGCGACCGGGAGCCGCATCGTGAAGTCGCTGGCACCCACCAGCGGGAACAGCCAGCCGTTGACGTGCTGGACGAAGGGACCGTGGATGATCCGGCGGTAGGCGAACGACCCCGTCTCGGCGTAGTAGGTGATCCAGTAGCCGACGCGCGCTTCGTCCCAGTGGGCGATGCGATCACCCAGGAAGGCCAGCCGGAGGACGAGACCCAGGACCGTCACCGCGAGGATCAGACCGGCGGTCGTCGTCGCCAGCGTCCGGAGCGATCGGCCGTCGTCGCTGGGGTCGACGGCACCACCGTCGGTCTCCTGTGGAGGGCGCTCGGCGTCGGTGTCGGGGCCCGACGAATGCATACCGGCCACTGAAACGAGGGCCGTTTAGAATACTTCTGGTTCGCGGTGGACCGACGCCGCCGATCGGCGCGGACTCGGCCGTAAGCGGTACTTCTTTTAGCTCTCCCACTCGCCACTCGGGTATGGTGCAGCTCGGGCTCGTCGTCGCCCAGTACGACAAACACGGGCAGGTTATCGAAGCGATGGAAGCGTCGGCTCGCGAGGCCGCAAAGGGCCAGGACGCGACGATCGTCGCGACCCGCGAGGTGCCGGGGTCCTACGACACGCCGCTGGCCGCAGACCGGCTGGCACGGCGCGACGACATCGACGCCGTCGCGGTGCTGGGCGCGATCGTCACCGGCGACACCGACCACGACCAGGTGATCGCCGACGCCGCCGCTCAGGGACTGACGCGGGTCAGCCTCGACCGCGACACCCCAGTGACGATGGGCGTCATCGGCCCGGGCATGAGCCAGGACGAGGCGACGGCACGAACCGACAAAGGCGGCGACGCCGTCGACAGTGCCGTCTCGCTCGCGACGGAACTGCGACAGTGAGCGCGCAGCGACGACAACGACAGAGAGTACCACAATGACACAGGACTTCGCCGCACGTGTAGGACGAGTCGAACCGAGCGCGACGCTCGCGATCAGCAACAAGGCCGCCGAACTGGAGGCCCAGGGAGTCGACGTGGTCGACCTGAGCGTCGGTGAACCGGACTTCGACACGCCCGAGAACATCAAAGACGCCGCCAAGGAGGCCCTCGACGCCGGCCACACGGGCTACACGCCCACCAGTGGCATCCCCGAGCTCAAGACGGCCATCGCCGAGAAGCTCCACGACGACGGACTGACCCAGTACGACGAGGACAACCTCATGGTCACGCCCGGCGGCAAGCAGGCCCTCTACGAGATCTTCCAGACGCTGATCGACGACGGCGACGAGGTCGTCCTGCTGGACCCGGCGTGGGTCTCCTACGAGGCGATGGTGAAACTCGCCGACGGCTCGCTAAAACGGGTCGACACCGCGGCCCACGACTTCCAGCTCGCGGGCGCGCTCGACGACCTCGCCGAGACGGTGAGCGACGACACGGAACTGCTGGTCGTCAACTCGCCGGGCAACCCCCACGGCGCGGTCTACACCGACGAGGCCCTCGAAGGCGTTCGCGACCTGGCCGTCGAGCACGACTTCCAGGTCATCTCCGACGAGATCTACAAGGAGATCACCTACGACGGCCGCGAGGCGACCTCGCTGGGGACGCTGGACGGCATGGAAGACCGGACGATCACGCTCAACGGCTTCTCGAAGGCCTACTCGATGACCGGCTGGCGGCTGGGCTACTTCGCCGGCCCGCAGGAGCTGATCGACGAGGCCGGGAAGGTCCACGGCCACTCGGTCTCCTGTGCCGTCAACTTCGTCCAGCACGCGGGCGTCGAGGCGATCCGCAACACCGAGGACGAAGTCCAGGAGATGGTCGAGGCCTTCGACGAGCGCCGGACCTTCCTCAAAGAGCTGTTCGAGGAGCGAGGCGTCCACGTCCCCGAACCCCAGGGAGCCTTCTACATGATGCCCGAGGTCGCGCCCGACGGCGACGACGACGCGTGGTGCGAGGAAGCGATCGAGGAGGCCCACGTCGCGACCGTGCCGGGCCACGCCTTCGGGACGCCCGGGTACGCGCGGATCTCCTACGCCAACAGCAAGGAACGACTCGAAGCGGCCGTCGAACGACTCGACGACGCCGGCCTGCTGTAAGATCACCTTTTTGCCGCTCGGGTTCGCTCGCTGCGCTCGCGAACCACTTGCGCAAAAACGTGGTCCGCCTGATACTACCGACTGTAAATCTGTGAATGATTTCGCCACCCCGGGGTGGCGAAGATCTTCACGAAGTTACAGCCGGCAGTATGAGCGGTGTGAAGGAGGGCTCGGGAGAGCTTGCTCTCCCGGTGGTGAAAAAGGCGCGAACTTCCGGGTCCTTCAGACCACGCGTTCGCGCGAATGCTCCAAAGTAGTCAATACAGAAGACCCACTTAGCGAAACCCTATAGGAGATCATTGATCTGTACGTGTTCAAAACCGACAGTTAGTAATCTTCGGATTATCTCGTACTTTGCACCATCTCGTAAAAATGAGGGTATAGAGCGGTATTTCTCCAACAGCTTTCTTAACAACCTGCTCTGCTCAGTTGGATTTGATGTTTGGATTAATCGGTAGGCGATCCAGTTCAGCTCTGAGTCGGTAGAACGAAGGGAGCCTTCTGTGAGATTAAAGAGTCGGTTTGCGTAGGTTGAGATTAGGGCCACAGTAGCTTGATCTGTGTGAGCAACATCTGCAAATTGATTATCTAACCGACTATTCCGAACTATCGTTCTTGAGTCTTGGACAGAATCAATACCGACATCAAAGTTCTCTATACCAACATTATTCAACGACAATCCCTTAGAGCGGTTTACAATCCCTGAACTCTGTCCCTCCCCCACAATGTCAAGGTTAGAGATAGATGATCCAGCCGCCCCTTCTTTAAACTCAAAAACAGGTCCATCTCCTTCATTTTTTATCACTGTTCTTTGAGTCACTTTGAAATATACTCTGTCTCTTTCATATTGATGGTTTCGCCGATAACCTCGCAACCCACGGATCAGCCGCGGTGCGCGAGACTGAGAACGACGACCTCGATCCAGTCAGCTCCGTTCGTCCAGAATCTTCTCGATAATCGATCCGGTCGAGAGGATCTCCTCCTCGCTGGCTTTTCGCGGCCCGGCCCGGCGCACGTCGCAGTCCAGGCCGCGCTCGTCGAGCGCCGTCTCGATCCCCTCGACCTCGTGGTGCTGGTCGTAGCCCAGCGCGATCACGTCGGGTTCGATCTGCTCGATGGGGACGAAGATGTCCTCGGGATGGCCCAGTCGGGCGTAATCGACGGGATCGAGCGCCTCGACCATCTCGACGCGCTGGCGGTCGGGGACGACCGGCGGCGCTTTGTGCGTGACGTTCTCGCTGCGGGCGACGATGACGTGGAGTCGGTCGCCCATCGCCTTCGCCTCGCGCAGGTAGTGGACGTGGCCGGGGTGGAGGATGTCGAATGTCCCCTGGGCGACGACGTCGCGGGTCACCACTCGTCCTCCCGCAACTCGGCGTCGATGTCCGCCTGGGTGAAGTCGAAGAACTCCTCCTCTGGCGGTTCCACGTCCAGCACGTCGAGTTCGATCGGCTGGCCCTCGTTGTCGAACGCCTGCCAGTCGCCCTTGTCGTAGGGAGCGCCGACGATGATGTGGACGTCGCCGCGGCCGAACGTCTGCAGGTCGGCGTCGCTCGGCTTGAGCACGCCGTTGGGGTGAGAGTGGATCGATCCCGCGGCCCGCAGGTCGTTGGGTACCATGCTCGTCTTGAGCGTCGCGCTCATCGGGTTCGATTCCGTTCCGGGGATCACGAGCACGTCGGACAGTACCGTGCCGTCCTCGTCCAGCCCGAGTTTGCGTGCGTCCTCGCCGCGCAGGATCCCCATGTACTCGTTGGGGTGGCTCTCCTCCGACGCCGCGAGGGCGAACTCGAGCGCGGAGTCGGCGATGCCGAGGATCCCGCTCGAGCGAAACAGGCCCATGTCTGAACGTGTGGTATCGCGCCTTCTAAACTTTCCGAGGAACGTGTCGGGGACGGTGGCGAACGTCGCGAGCGATCGTGTCGCGAGCGGCGAACACACCGAAAGACTTCGCTCGGCTTTCGAGCCCTTCCGCACTGTGTTCGGTGTGTCAGCATCATCAGTCACCCGGGACTCAACCGCTGCTAGCTGACGCGCCGATACCGAAGCATAAAAGCGCGGTAGCGACCAAGACAGGTCAAATGTCTCCGCCAGCCGGCACCGACACGGGTGCCCCGGTTCCCGACGGGGGAACTGTCGTCTACGAACTCGCTGACGGCTGCACCCTCGACGACGTCGAGGAGGGCAGCTGCTACGTTGGTACAGTCAACGGCGTCGTCGAGTACGGCGTCTTCGTCGATCTCTCCGAGGAACTGTCTGGACTCGTCCACGACTCGAACCTCGTCGGCGACTACGACGTGGGCGACGAACTCGTCGTCGAACTCGCCCAGGTCAGGGAGAACGGCGACGTGAGCTTCGAAGAGGTCCAGTTCGCCGACTACACGACCGAATCGGTCGGCCGCGGGTCCGACGCCGTCGTCGACGACCTCGCGGACGCGACCGGCGAGACCGTCACGGTCCGGGGCGAGATTCTCCAGATCAAACAGACCGGCGGGCCGACGATCTTCCAGCTGCGCGACGAGAGCGGCGTCGTGCCCTGCGCGGCCTTCGACGAGGCCGGCGTTCGGGCGTTCCCGGCCGTCGACCTCGGCGACGTGGCCGAGGTGACCGGCCGCGTCGAGAGCCGCAACGGCGGCGTCCAGGTCGAGGTCGAGGAGCTGAGCGTCCTCGGGGGCGACCGCGAGCAGGCGGTCCGTGACGACATCGACGAGGCGCTGGACGAAGCCGCCGAGCCCGCAGATATCGACCCCCTCGTGGAGTGGCCGGCCTTCGAGAAGCTGTGGGACGATCTCAGAGACGTGGCCCGACAGCTCCGTCGGACCGTCCTCGAAGGGCGGCCGATCCGGATGCGACACCACGCCGACGGCGACGGCCTCTGTGCCAGCGTCCCGCTACAGCTCGCGCTGGAGCGGTTCGTCGCACAGCACTACCAGGACGACGAGGCGGGCCGACACATGCTCAAGCGGCTGCCGAGCAAGGCACCCTACTACGAGCTGGAGGACGTGACCCGCGACCTCAACTTCGCGCTGGAGAACCGCGAGCGCCACGGCCAGAAGCTCCCGCTGGTCCTGATGCTCGACAACGGCTCGACCGAGGAGGACACGCCGGCCTACCGGAACCTCCGGCACTACGACATCCCGGTGGTCGTCGTCGACCACCACCACCCCGACCCGGAAGCCGTCGAGCCGCTGATCGACGCCCACGTCAACCCCTACCTCCACGACGAGGACTACCGGATCACGACCGGGATGATGTGCGTCGAACTCGCCCGCATGATCGACCCGTCGCTGACCGACGAGCTGCGCCACGTCCCGGCGGTCGCCGGCGTCTCGGACCGCTCCGAGGGGGAGGCAATGCCCGACTACGTCGAGCTGGCCCGACAGGAGGGCTACGACGAGGCGGATCTCCGAGACGTCGGCGAAGCACTCGACTACGCCACCTTCTGGCTCAAGTACGACGACGGTCGCGAACTGATCGACGACGCGCTGAACGTCAACTGCGACGACCGCGACCGCCACGAGGAGATCGTCGAGTTCCTCTCGACGCGGGCCGAACGAGACGTCGACACCCAGCTCGACGCCGCGATGGACCACCTCGAACACGAGCGCCTGGACAACGGCGCACACCTCTACCAGATCGACGTGGAACACCACGCCCATCGCTTTACGTACCCCGCGCCGGGCAAGACCACGGGCAAGATCCACGACCGCAAGGTCGAGGAGACGGGCGATCCCGTCATCACGATCGGCTACGGTCCGGACTTCGCCGTCCTCCGCTCGGACGGCGTCCGCCTCGACATTCCGGAGTACGTCACCGAGCTGACCGACGAGATCGACGGCGGCGGCGTCAGCGGCGGGGGCCACCTCGTCGTCGGCTCCATCAAGTTCGTCAAGGGGATGCGCGAGCAGGTGATCGACGCGCTGGTCGAGAAGATGGCCGACGCCGAGATCGACGAGGAGCTACAGAGTACGGGCGTGCTGAGCCAGGACTGACCTATCGCCGTTCGAACCTGATTTTCCCGCCGACGATCGCGGCCAGTCCGAGACAGCCAGCGACCGCCGCGAGCAGTCCGTAGGGCAGCGGCGAGCGACCGCCCCGCCAGTCGGCGTCGAACACCGTCCCGTAGTAGTCGGCCACCGCAGAGCCACGCAGCAGGAGGACCGTCTCGCGGTTGTTCGCGGCCGCCTGGTCGTTCCAGTTGAGGCTCCCGAGGACGACGCGGCGGTCGTCGACGATCGCGCCCTTCGCGTGGATCTTCTCGTAGCGTCCCGCAGGGTCGGCGAGGCGAACTGACAGGGGCGCGTCGTTGGCGCTGGCCCACTCCTCGAAGCGCTCGGCGAGGCGCTCGTTGTCCTCGCGGACGTACCACGCGCTGGACAGCAGGAGGCGAACGCGGACCCCGCGGTCGGCGGCGCGTCGGAGCGCGGCCGCGAGGGTGCTGTCCCAGCCCACCGACACCTGTATCACGTCGATCGAGCTCTGTGCTCCGTCCAGCCGATCGACCAGTCGCGGCTCGGCGTTGTCCGGAGTCACCAGCAGCGTCGTCTCCTCGACGGGGACGGTCTCGGGGGCGACGCTCCGCTCGTAGCTCGCGTTCGAGACCGCGCCCCGTTCGAAGGAGCGGCCGCGGCGAAACTGCGACCAGGGGCGCGCGTCCCGACCGCTGGCGTCGGCCCGGTACGTCGCCGCGAGACCGTCGACGACGCGGGACTGGTTCGTTCGGACACCCCAGCCGCGGCTGCTGTGGCCGCCGGTCCCGCTCGGCTTCCAGTTCTCGGTGAGGACGAGCGCGCGCTCGTCGGCGACCGCGTACTTCGCGTGGTGGTAGTCGTAGCGTGCGTACTCGCCGCCGATCAGTCGGACCTCGACGCCGGCCTCGGTCAGACGGTCGAGTCGCTGTGCGCCCTGGCGCGTGCGCCCGCCGACCGGCGCGCCCTCCAGCAGGACCCGCACCGTGACGCCCCGTTCGTGTGCCGCGACGAGCGCGTCGGTGACCCGGTCGGAGGTGAGGGTGTATCCCGCCAGGAGGAGGCGGTCGTCGGCGTCACGCAACGTCTGGATCGGCACGGCGGGACCGTCCGGGAGCACGAACGCACGGACGTGGCCGCCGTCCGCCGACACCACCGGCCGGTCCGTCGCACCGATCGGTCGCCAGACGGGCTCGGTCCCGTTCCAGGTGACGCGTTCGCCCGCCGCCGTGTCGCGATAGACGGCTCGGTCGACGACGGTGCCGTTCCGACGCACCTGGAGGTGTTCGCCGCTGTTGGCGAGTCCGAGTCGATCGACCGCGACGACCGGCGCGGCCGTGTGATTGCGAGCGCGATCGGGTCCGGCAGAGAGAGCGACCCGCCCCCGCCGGGAGACGTTCGACAGCGAGACGGTCGTGTCGCCGTCGGTGAAGACGTAGCCGGCGAGATCGATCTCGGCGGGGAGCCGGAGAACGACGAACTCGCCCGCGTCGCCGTCGGCGATCGGGTCCGGGTACGCGGCGACGATCTCCGGGTGCGGATCAGACGGTGCCGTCTCGTCCTGTGCGACGGCCGGGAGAGCACTCGCTGCGAGGAACAGACAGCAGACACAGAGGAGCGGGGCGAAACGGACCATCGAGACGGGATGGGCCGTCTTCCCTGATAAACTGCGGGCGAGACGCTCAGACGCCCGCGGCTTTCTCGGCCTCGGCCTGGACGAGGTAGGCCTCGTCGTCGGTGTACTCGCCGGCCACGTCCAGCGCTCGGGCCGTGCCGATCTGGCGCAGTGCCCACGCGGCAGAGGCCCGAACGGAGTCGACATCGTCCTCGCCGAGTACGTCGGCGAGCGGCTCGATCGCGCGGGTATCGCCGAGCAGGCCCAGCGCGCGGGCCGCGACCGACCGGACCTCGTCGTCCTCGGCCACGAGCCGGTTTGCGACGGGCTGGACGGAGTCGGCGCTGCCGATCTCACCCAGCGCGCGCAGCGTCACCTTCTGGAGCGCCGGATCGCCGTCGCCCTCGATGAAGTCGTGGAGCGTGTCGGCGGCACGCTCGTCGCCCATCTTTCCGAGGATCCGGATCGGAAGCTTGTCGCGCTTCTGTGCGCGCTGGTGGAGCTCCTCGAAGGCGTCGGTCGCCTCGCTGCCCATGTGGAGGAACTGATCGAGGACGTACTCCTCCATGAACTCCGAGTCGTCCAGCTTCCCCAGCGCGAACAGCATCGGCTCGACCTCGCCCTGCTTGGCGTAGATCTTCAGGGCCGACCACTCCGGCGGGAAGTCCTTGCGGTTCTCGTTGTCCAGCACGTCGTAGAAGCCCCGAGCGTCGAGTTGCTCCTGGACGGTGAGATCGTCCCACGTCTCCGCGGCGTCGAGATCGTCTTCGAGCGCGGCCGCGGCTTCGACCAGTCCGGCGATGGCGTCGGCGTCTTCGTCGGGGTCGAGGCCGGACGTTTCGAGCGCCGTCGCGGCGTCGGCAAGCGCGTCTGACGCGCTCTCGGGCGTGTCTCCCGCGTCGGCGTCGAGGTCGTAGTGCTCGCCAGCGGCGTCGAGGAACGACTCGACGGCGGCGACGGCCTCTCCCTCGCCGTCGTCGGTCCACTCGCTGTCCGCGACGGTCGAGGACGCCGAATCGACGGTCTCGGCGACGTCCTCGACGTAGGGGCCGCGCTGGTCTTCGAGGTCGTCGCGCAGCTCCGAGAGGCGCGACTCCAGTTGCTCGCGGGGGTCGTCCGCGTCCTCGTCGTCCTCGTCGGGCTCCGGTAGCTCGGCGTCTTCGAGGTCCGATTCGATCTCGTCGAGGGTCGCCTCGACGTCGTCCAGTGCCGACTCGGTCGTTGCGGCCTCGAGGGCCTCGGCTGCGTCGTCGAGGCGACTGTCGAGAGTCACGTCGAGTGCAGCGTCCTCGCCGTCGTCGTCCCCGTTGCTCATGCTCGACTGTGTGTCTGTCCGGATCAAAGGCGTTTCCATCCGCAGTCGTGAGGACGACCGCCGACGAGCGGGCCACGCCGGCCGCGGCGGTCAGTACTCGGGATTCTCCTCGCGGACGCCCTCGCGTTTGTTGACCAGCCGCGCGAGCGTGAACAGCGCGTCCGACAGTCGGTTCAGATAGACGATCGCGGTCTCGTTGACCGGCTCTTCGGCCGAGAACGAGACCGCCCGCCGTTCGGCGCGCCGACAGACTGCCCGGGCGTGATGGAGTTTCGCGCCCGGTTCGGAGCCGGAGGGAAGGATGAACTGCGTGAGCTGCTCCAGTTCGGCGTCGGCCTCGTCGATGAACGACTCCAGGGTCTCGACGTGGCGCTCGCCGATCTGTGGATCGTCGTCCTCCGGCGCGGGGTTCGCGAAGTCGGCCTGGACGACGTGGAGGTGGTTCTGGATCGCCCGGAGCTTCTCGTCGATGTCGTCGTGGCCGGTCGGCCGCACGACGCCGACGAGCGCGTTGACCTCGTCGACGGTACCGTAGGCTTCGATCCGTTTGCTGTCCTTCGAAACCCGCTCCATGTTCCGGAGGTCGGTCTGGCCCTGATCGCCACGGCCCGTGTAGATCGTCATGGTCGACGCTGGGGCGGCCAGTGACTTATAGCCGCCCGGGGCATCGATCGATAAACGAGTATCCGCGATAGTGAATGCACCCGGATCGCACATCGCCACCGACACGAAGTTTATGTCGAACGACGCATCATCTCCGACGGAGCCATGAAGAACGTCCTCGCGAGCATCGGTATCGGTAACGCCTCCGTCGACACAGTCCTGCCCGCAGAGACCGTCCAGCCGGGCGAGACAGTCGACGCGCAAGTACAGATCGTCGGCGGCAACGCCGAACAGGAGATCGGAACGATCCGCTTCGAGATCGAGACCAGGTACCTGACCGACGAGGGGTACGAGGAAGTCGACGTCGACCGCTTCACTCTCGCCGAAGGGCTGACCATCGAGCCCGATCAGGAGGAGACCCGTAACGTATCGATCGACGTCCCGTACGACACGCCGGTGACGATCGGTAACGTCGACGTGTGGATCGAGACCGAACTGGACATCGACCTCGCGGTCGACCCCGAAGACACGGACTACCTCGACGTGCGCCCGACGGACCGTCTCCAGACCGTCTTCGACGCGATGGAGGAGCTGGGCTTTACCCTCCACACCGCCGAGTGCGAGGCCGACCCATACGGGCGCTACACCGGGGGCCGGTTCGTTCAGGAGTTCGAGTTCCGCGTCCAGTCGGGCCAGTTCCGCGGCGACCTCGACGAGGTCGAACTCGTCGCCCGACCCGGCCCCGACGAACTGGAGCTGTTCGTCGAGATCGACCGCAAGGGCGGCCTGCTGAGCGAGATGACAGACACCGACGAACGGACGACGCGGGTGACGATCACGTCGACCGATCGCGCGGCCGTGCGAGAGCAACTCGGCGACGCGATCGAACAGCACGCCTGACCGGGCCAGCCCGGTTTCTGCGTTCGCGTTCGAACTTCCCAGCGGCGCATCCCGAGGCTATCGGCCATAGATTCGATATCGCGGATAACCATTTATCGATCGAGAACCGGGAGCTTCAATTACACCCGGGAAAAAGCCGGTCGTATGGCAATGGATCTTGAGCACTACTGCCCCGAGTGCGAGGAGTACCGGACGTTCTGGAAAGTCGCGAGTACGACCATGCACCTGGGCACGAAGACGAAGTGGCACTGCGAAGAGTGTGAGTACGGATTCGTCCGCATCGACGGCGAAGTCGATACCGGCGCGACGGCCTGATCGGCGGCGCGGCCGAGAGGAGACACCGACGATAGTCCGTCGTGAGCGGTCAATAGCGACTATAGCTCTCGATAGCACTCTTAGTAGCCGTTTTTGTGCTCGTCTGTGAGCGTCGAACCGAATGAGTCTGCACGGCACCCGCGCGACGGCGTGCGCTGATCGATCCCTGGCGTTGCAAGCGACGGTCGTCGAGTACGACGACGGCCCGGATCGCTGTACGGTGTCGCCCCGGACCGTCGAGGAGGGTGAGCGAACGACCACCTGGCTGAGTGCCGACCGAGACGTATTCGAAGACCTGGCCGCGATGCGGTGATACTGGGGGCAGACAGCGTGACCGCTCTCGTCACCACGAGGTGGCGAGTCGCCCCAGAAAGCGACAGCCGACAGTGGGGGGCTCCGCGACCCTGGGGTTTAACCCAGTGTGTATCATTCACATGTGACGATGGCAATCGAGGTCCTGATCGTAGACGAAGACGAGGACGTACTCGAGATCACCGAGGCATTTCTGGGGAGACAGGACGGACTGACAGTCGCGACCGAGAACGATCCGGAAGCGGCCCTCGAAGCGGTGCGTGCCGGTTCCTTCGATGCCGTCGTGAGCGACCTGACGATGCCCAAACTCGACGGACTCGAACTCTGTCAGGAGATCCGCGCGAGCCGACCGGAGATCCCGTTTCTGGTGTTTACCGGCCGCGACGAGGGCGACATCGACGACGCTGCGGCCGCTTGCCCGACCGCGTTCGTCAAGAAGAGCACGGGCACCGAGCAGTACGCGGCCCTGGCCCGAGAGATCCGAGCGGCCCTGTAGTTCAGCGGTCGGTGTGGGGCACGCGGAGCGTCACCGTCGTTCCGGCGGTGTTCTCGAAGGTCACGGTGCCGCCGTAGGACTCGATCAGCCACGTGATGAGCCACAGGCCCAGCCCGGTGCCGTGTGTCAGTTGCGTGATCTCTGCGTCGCCGGTGACGACGGCGAGTTCGTCCGCCGGAATGCCGCTGCCGTCGTCCTCGATCCGGATACAGACGCTCTCGGCGTCGGCCGTCACGTCGACGGAGACAGTCGGTGCCTCGTTGTGTTCCAGGGCGTTCTCGACGGTCTCGTACAGCGCCGTTCGGAGCCGCGGGTCCGCGATGGGTGGAACGGGCTCGCAGTCGGTCCGGAGCGTCGCCTCGGGGTGCTCGGTCGCGAGTTCGTCGACGACGCTCTCGACGATGTCCGGTACCGAGACGGAGTCCGTCGTCGCGGGATCCCGGCGGACGGCCGCCTCGATCTCGCGGGCCCGGTCCGACAGCGAGACGACGCCCTCGGCCTTTCGAAGGAGTCGTTTGAGGAGGGTGCGGTGCTCCTCGTCGTCGGCGCGGCCGACCAGTTCCTCGGCCGTCCCCAGAATGACAGTCATGTCGTTGCGGAGGTTGTGGCGCAACACGCGATTCAGGACTTCGAGCCGCCGCTGGCGCTCGCGCTGCTCTGTGATGTCGGTGTAGATACCGAAGGCGAACTGCCGGCCGTCCCCCCGCTGATAGGGGACCGCTCGGAAGAGAAAGTCTCGGAACCCGTCGGCCGTCCAGCGTCTGAGTTCGCCCTGGGCGGACTCACCGTCGACGACCGCAGATAGCGAGGGACCGGTCGACTCCGAGTCCTCCGGCCCCCGCAGCAGGGAATCGAGCGTCCGACCCGACAGCGACGAGTCGCCGAGATCGAACGTCCCGGCGAACGCGGGATTGGCCGATCGAACGACCGGCTCGCCGTCGATCAGCTCCGCCTCCACGACCGGGTCCGGCAGCGCGTCGAAGAGGTAAGAAAAGCGGGTCTGTTCCTGATGGAGCCGTTCGCGGGTCTGCTGGAGTTCCGTCCGGTCGCGGACGACGCCGACGGTCCCCTGGAACGCCCCCTCACCGGCGATGAGCGAGATCTCGATCTCGACCGGTCGGTCGTTGCCGTCTGCCGTCGACAGTTCGGTCTGTTCGTCGGCGTGGTCGTCGTCTCCACGGCGGAGTGACCCGATCTCGGCTTCGAACCGGTCGACGGTCGCGTCGTCGAGGACGATCTCCGGGCGCGCCCCGAGGAGCTCGGACCGGTCGAAGCCGAGGTACGTCGCCAGCGGCTGTGTGACCAGCTGGAATCGGCCGTCCTCGTCGAGGACGTACAGCATGTCGTTGACGTTCTCGACGGCCGTCTCGTAGCGTAACAGCTCCTGTTCGCGGTCGACGCGCTCGAACGCTGCCGCGGCGTTCGAAGCGAGAATCTCGGCGATCGATCGGTCGCTGTCGTCGAAGGCGCGTGGCTCGGTGCTGGCGACCGTACAGACCCCGTACTCACCGAGTGGGAGGTAGATCGCCGACGCCGCTGGCCCGCTGTCGTAGCCGGCGCGGTCGTTCAGGTCGTCGACGACGAGCGTCTCGCCAGTGGTGAAGGCCTCACCGGGATACCCCTCGTCGCTGTCCCACGTCGGGCGCTCGATCTCGTCGGCGCTGTCGCCGGCTCTGGCGATCGGGACGAGCGTGTCGTCGTCGGAATCGTACAGTCGAACCAGATTGAGTTCGAATCCCAGCGTCTCGCTGGCGGCACTGGCGACGATCTCTGCGACCTCCGTCGGTGTCTGGGCGGCCATCAGCGATCGGGTCGTCTCTAACAGCCCCTCCAGTGCCTCGTCGCGCGCTCGCTGTGCGGTCACGTCGCGGATCACGCCGGCAGTCCCGGCGAACGCGCCGTCGTCGCGCAGAATCGTCATGTGATCCTGTGCGGGAAAGGCGGTCCCGTCGGCGCGCTGGATGGAAAGCTCGAACGTCTCCTCGTCGGATCGGACGCCACGGAGCATCTCCACGAGGATCGACTGGGCGCGGTCGACGGTCGCATCGTCCTTGATGCGGGCCGTGTGCGAGCCAAGCAGCGTCTCGCGGTCGTAGCCCGTGAGATCCGTCATAGCGTCGTTGACCAGCGTAAAGCGGCCCTCGTCGTCGAGCGCGTAGACGCCGTCGTCGACCGCCTCGATGATGTCGGCGTATCGCTGGAGCTCCGTCTCTCGCTGGTGGCGCTCGATCTCGTTGCCGACCCACTCGACGAGCAGGTTGACGAGGCGTTTCTCGGCGTCGGTAAACGACCGGTCTCTGGGATCCATCGCGGCGAAACACAGCGTACCGTAGGTCTCGCCGTCGACGACGACGGTCCCGCCGAGATAGCAGGAGACGCCGAAGCTCTCGAAGGCCGGGTCGTCGCTCCACCCTTCCCGCTCGGCGTCTGCGATCGTCAGCAGACCGTCCTGCTGGATCGTCCGCCGACAGTACGTCTTCGACAGGGGCGCAGACATTCCCGCCCTGACCAGATCCGAGCGACCGGCCGTCACCTCGATCCGCTGGGTCGAGCCGTCGATCCGGGTGAAGTACCCGAGCGGGAGTCCGAGACGCTGGCGGCCGATCTCCAGGGCCCGGCGGATCCGTTCCGTCTGAGCGAGATCGTTTCGCGATGCCAGCGTCGCGAGCGACTCCAGTGCCTCGTTGGTCGCCGTCAGCGCGTGCCGGCGTTGCTCGCGTTCCGAGATGCCGGCGCTGGCAGCAGCCGAGTCCCCCGCTGGCTCGTGCGCGGGAGCATCGTCGACCGTGTGATCGGCGGCAACGGCCCGCACCCGGTCGGCGACCCGAACCGCGCCGTCTCGGGGCACGTACTCGGTCACGCCGTGCCGTGTGGCGGCGGCCGCGAGGGTCCCGTCGGCGACCGCCGTACAGAGGACGATCGGCAGCGAGGGCGCTCGTTCGCGCAGCGCCGTCACCGCGTCGAGGCCGTTTTCGTCGCCGAGGGCCGCCTCGACGACGGCACAGTCCAGACTCGCCGTCTCGAAGTCAGCGCCGTCGAGCCCGTGGACGACGGTGACCGCGAAGCCGTCACCGAGTTCGGGGCCGGACCAGTCGGCGGGTCTGACGTGGAGGACGCGAAGAGCGGACATCGAACGGCGTCAGATAACGCATGGAGGGAGATATATCAACCGGTCAACGCCAGACCGGAACGAATCGGGGTCGAGACGGTCACGCGCCCTCGAAGGTCGGTTCGAAGCCGTCGACCGGCGTCACCGAGTAGTCGATGGTCAGCGTGTCCTTGGTCGCGCGGATCTTGCCGACGAACGCGGAGATCTCGTCGAGTTGGCCCTCCAGAACGAACAGTTCCATACAGAAGGCGTCGCCGACGTGGCTGTGGAAGTTCGAGGCGACCAGCCCCTCGTGTTCGTGGCGCAGGTGCATCATCCGCTCTTCGACGCTCGTGGTCTCGTAGTTGAACAGGACGGTGACGACGCCGAGCAGTTCGCGATCTTCGAGCTTGCGGTCCTCGAACTCGCCGAGGAGGTTCCGTGCGGCCTCGCGAAACACCTCGCTCCGGCCGGTGTAACCGTGATCTTCGGAGAACTCGTCGATCCGTTCGAGCAGTTCGTCGGGCATCGAGACGCTAACGACGGCCATGTTGTTAACTCAGCGTCAGTAAAATAATAAGGATTCCGTATTTCCGGCGACTATTCGTACAGCGATTGCCAACTGAGACGCGGCTCGCGAGCGGCGCGAACCTGGTCGATCCGGCGGGCCGCGGTCGACTCCGGGGCGCTCGCGAGCGTCTCGTCGCTCTCCCCGGCGACGGCGTCGAACGCCTCGGCCAGCTGGTCGAGCGTCCGTCGAGACTCGGCCTCGGTCGGTTCGGTCATCAGCGCCTCGGGCACGATCTCGGGCCACTTCGTCGTCGGCGGATGGACCCCGTAGTCGAGCATCCGCTTTGCCACGTCCGCGGCGTCCTGTTCGCCCGCGCTGGCGACGAACTCGTGGTGGAAGGGACCGAAGGGGATCTCGTAGTCGATCTGCTCGGCGAGGTAGTTCGCGTTGAGGACGGCCTTCGCGCTGGCGTCGGCGAGCCCCGCGTCCCCCAGCCGGGCGATGTACGCGTAGGCCTTCAACAGGACCGGCCAGTTGCCGTAGAAGCCGTGGACCTTGCCGATCGAGTGGTCGGGATCGACGTACTCGTAGCCCCCGCCGGATGCCGCGACCCGCGGAGCGGGGAGGAACGGCGCGAGATCGTCGGTGACGCCGATCGGCCCCGCACCCGGTCCACCGCCGCCGTGGGGCGTCGCGAACGTCTTGTGGACGTTGTAGTGCATCACGTCGAAGCCCATGTCGCCTGGCCGGGCGCGGCCCAGCAGCGCGTTGAGGTTCGCGCCGTCGTAGTACAGCAGGCCGCCAGCGTCGTGGACGATCTCGGCGATCGCCTCGATGTCGCGCTCGAACAGGCCCAGCGTGTTCGGGTTCGTCAGCATCAGCGCCGCGGTCTCCTCGCCGACCGCCGCTGCCAGCGCGTCGAGGTCGACGCGGCCGTCGTCGTCGCCGGCCAGCGAGACCACGTCGTAGCCCGCCATCGCCGCGCTGGCGAAGTTGGTGCCGTGGGCCGACTCGGGGATCAGGACCTCACTCCGGTCCTCGCCGTTGTGCTCGTGGTAGGCCTTCGCGACGAGGATCCCCGCGAACTCGCCGGCCGCACCGGCGGGGGGCTGGAGCGAGACGGCGTCCATCCCGCCGATCCGCCCGAGATAGTCCTGGAGGCGGTACAGCAGTTCCAGCGTTCCCTGCGTCGTCTCCGTCGGCTGGTCCGGATGGACGGCCGCGTCGGGGCTGGCGGCCAGATCCTCGGTGAACGAGGGGTTGTACTTCATCGTACACGAGCCCAGCGGGAAGGGGCCGCTCTCGACGCCGTAGTTCGTCTGTGAGAGGCGCGTGTAGTGGCGGG
>Ga0207754_100316_pt1 | contig 20774 bp, 20 predicted proteins | sample A23E1SouthBayCA_FD_187728 | JGI IMG/M metagenome (GOLD analysis project Ga0207754, IMG submission 187728) | Aerobic enrichment media microbial communities from Eden Landing Ponds, California, USA - A23 E1 (SPAdes) | ecosystem: Environmental > Aquatic > Marine > Unclassified | place: Emeryville... | reverse complement strand
GAGCCAGTCCTGGAGATAGCGCCCGCGGAAGTGGTGGATCTCGCCGAGTTCGCCGTCGTCGATCAAATTGCGCGCGTACCGGAGTGCCGGCACGAAGCGGTAGTTGAACGCCGTCCCGGCGGTGACGCCCGCCGCGGCGTCGGCCATCGTTTCGGCCGCGGCGAGCGTGGGCGCGAGGGGTTTCTCACAGAAGACCGGCGTGCCCGCTTCCAGGGCCGCGATCGAGGGCTCGGCGTGGACGTGGTTCGGTCCGAGGTTGTAGAACACGTCGACCTCGTCGACCACCTCGCGCCAGTCCGTCGCGGTCCGATCGAAGCCGAGCGTGTCGGCGGCGTCCGCGAGCGCCGCCTCGTCGCGGCCCACCAGCACGTCGCGGTTCGTCCGCGGTGCGTCCTCGAAGAACATGGGCAGGCGGTCGAGCGCGTTCGAATGGGCCTTGCCCATGAACCGATAGCCAAGAATACCGATGTCGAGTGTCACACTCGGGGGTTCGCTCCCTGGCCAGTATAGTTTTTGTCCTCGGAGCCACGCCAGAGGGCGAGGACGGGCGCTACAGGAAGTCGTCGACGTCGACGCCGCCGTCGCTGGTGGCCCCGCCGCTGTCACCGCCGGGGAGCAGCTCCGCGACCGCCGAGGCGAAGGCGTTGAGCCCGCGGGTCTGGTACCAGACCGTGCCCGGTCCGGTGAACTCGAAGACGAGCCCCTCGCCGCTGAGCAACGTCGACTTCATCCCGCCGGGACGCCGCGCGTCGAAGTCGACCGAGCCGTCCCAGGCGACGACGTTCTCGTTGTCGACGTGGTAGGTCTCGCCGGCCCCGAGCTCGATCGATTCGAGGCCGCCGAATGCCTCGACGAAGACGGTCCCGGTGCCTTCGAGGGTCAGGGGCGTGATGCTGGCCCCGGCGAGCATCGACTTGAGGCCGCCGAACTCGGTCTCGATCGAGATCGACGGCTCGGAAGCCAGCCACGCGCCGTCGACCGCGTAGATGGTCTCGTCGGACAGTTCGTACTGCATCACGTCGCCGGGCGTGGGCGGGGCGAGCGTGACCGTTCCGGTGCCACCCGTCGCGGTGAACTCGTTGGCGAAGAAGGATTCGCCACCGAGCATCGACTTCGCGGAGCTGAGCAGCCCCTCGTTGCTCGTCGTCGTGTCCATCGAGATGTTGGAGGAGTGAGTCGTCATCGCTCCGGGTTCGGCGAGGATCGTCTCGCCGCTGCCGAGTTCGACGACGACGTGCGTGTAGGACGGGCGGTGTGTGAGTTCGAACTCCATCGTATCACCTGGGCCGGAGTTCACAGAGTGCTACAATAAACGTGCCGCTGGAAAGAACGGCCCAGCAGTTCCCAGCGCCACGAGAGGCTTCGGCGAGCTACACCCAGTGTGCCTGGCCGGGCGTCGTCTCGAAGATCACGTCGTCGAGGAGGGCGACGGCCTTCTCCAGACCCTCGGTGGCAGAGGTCAGCGAGTCCTCGTGTTCGATCGAGAGCGCGCCGTCGTAGCCCACCATCCGGAGCGTCGAGACCACGTCACGCCAGTGGTCTTCTCCGTGGCCGTAGCCGACCGAGCGGAACAGCCACGAGCGCTCCAGTTCGTCGGTGTAGGCGGTCGTATCGAGCACGCCCCGCGTGCGGGCCCGCTCCTCGTAGACTTTCGTGTCCTTCGCGTGGAAGTGGTGGATGGCGTCGCGTTCGCCCAGCAGTCGGATCGCGTCCGTGATCGAGATGTCCTGCCAGTACAGGTGGGAGGGGTCGAAGTTCGCGCCGACGTACTCGTTGGTCATCTCGCGCAGGTCCAGCAGCCCGTGGGGCTCGTAGACGAGCATGTTGGGGTGCATCTCGATGGCGACCTGCACGTCGTGGTCGGCCGCGTGCTCGGCCAGCTCGGACCAGTAGTCGACGGCCAGTTCCCACTGGTACTCCAGGGCCTCGGCGTGTTCGTTCGGCCACGGCGCGGTGATCCAGTTGGGGACCGTGCCGGCGTCGCTCCCCGCCGGCAGCCCGGAGAAACACGTCACGGCGTCGACCCCGAGCTGGTCGGCCAGCGTGATCGCCTCGCGGAGTTCGGTGTCGGCGCGGGCCGCGCGCTCGTCGTCCGGGTGCAGCGGGTTGTTGTGCGTCGCGAGCGCGCTGACTCGCATCTCGTACTCGTCGAGCAGGGCGTGCAGCTCGGCCTGTGCGTCTTCGTCGTCGAGGTACTGGTCGCGTGGCAGGTGGTCGTCGCCGGGGAAGCCACCACAGCCGAGTTCGACGGCGTCGACGCCGACGCCGTCGAGATAAGAGAGCGCGTCTTCGAGAGACTGGTCACCCAGCGGGACGGTGAGTACACCTACGTCCATGAGCGAGTTTACAATGGTCGTTGTAATAAAACCCTGGCGACGGGGTCACGCGGCCGGCGTCACTCCTCGATGGAGTAGCGGTCGAACAGCGTCGAGAGCTGCTGAGAGCGCATGGACAGCATCTTGACGTTGACGTACATCTCGCCGAGCGCGAGGTTCTGCTCTTCGGCGACGGCGGCGACGTGTTCGGCCTCTTCGACGTTCTCGCGGGACGTTTCGGCGGCGTCGTCGGCGATAGACGCGACCTCTTCCGAGCTGGCGGCCTGGTCGTCGGACGCGTCGCTGATCTCCTTGACGCCGCTGGAGGTCCGCTGGACGTGCTCCATAATCGACTCCAGCGATTCGAGGTTCTCCTCGACGGTCGTCCGGCCCTTCTCGACGGAGCCCTGCATCGCCTGGATCTCGTCGGCCGCCTGCTCGGTCTGGTCCTGAATCTCGTCCATCAGGCTCTCGATCTGGTTGGTCGCGTCTTTGGTCTGTTCGGCCAGGGACTTGACCTCGTCTGCGACGACGCCGAAGCCGTTGTTGTTCGCTCCCGCAGAGGCGTGTGCGGCCTCGATGGAGGCGTTCAGTGCGAGGATGTTGGTCTGCTCGGCGATGTCGTCGATGAGGTCGACGATCTGGCCGACCTCGTCCATCTGGTCGTTGAGCTCCTCGATCGACTCGACCACGTCCTCCGTTCGCTCCGAGGTCTCGTCCATCGCTTCCCGGGCCTCGCGGCCGGACTCGATCCCCTCGACGGTGCGTTTTTCGGTCTTGTCGGCCATCTCTGCGACCTCGTTCGAGGAGGCCGCGATCTCCTCGATCGTGGCCGACATCTCGCCCATCTCGTCGCTGATCTGTGAAATCTGCTCGTGTTGTTCGTAGAATACGTCGGCGATCTCCTGGACCGACTCCGCGACGTTGCTGCTCGCGTCCTTGACCGCCTGCGTCGCTGCGGTGACCTGCTCGCTGGAGCCCGCGACGTCCCCGGCGAAGTCGCCGCCGGCACGGATCGTCTGCTCGAACGTCGCGGCCATCTCGTTGTACTCCGTGCCGAGTTCGTTCAGCGCGTCCGACGGCGTGTCGATGGCCATCCGCCGTCCCAGTCGGCCCTCGCTGGCGGCGTCGAGAATCTCGCAGCTCTGGGCGATGTAGTCGTCCAGTTCTTCGATCGTCGCGGCGTTCTGTGCGGCGACGCCGCCGTCGGGCGCGGCGGCCGCCTCGCCCGCGGTCTCTGGAAGCGAGGACCGGGCCGTTTCGAGTTCGTCTCGGATCGACTGAAGCTCCGCTTCGAGCGTCGACCGGCGTGATTCGATCGTCTCCGTCTCGGCCCTGAGAGTCTCGATCTCGTCGGTCAGATCGTGCAGCCGTCCGGACAGCCGCCGGACGGAGTAGACGCCAGCCCCACCGGCAGCGACGACGCCCAGCACCGCCAGCGGGACGTACAGACCGCTCGGTGCGACGGCGGCGAGGAGTATCTGGTACAGTGCGTGACAGAACTGTCCGCCGACGGCGAGTCCGACACCCCGTTTCGAAGTGAATTCGTTCATCATGGATAACACGTTTTCGAGAGGGTTCTCTCGGCCCGACACATGGTCTTGTGTCACATACATCGTCGGGTATAAAGTGATGTATGGTCCCATTTCAGGCGCTGATAATTCTGCCGACCGTCGGCGTGGATGCTGGAACACTGGATGGAATATCTTTTTAGGGGTTAGTCGGAACGTTCGGACATGGGAAACGACATCGATTACGCGGATCTGCACGACCCGAACGCGGAGTACACGATGCGAGAGCTGTCCGCCGAGACGATGGGTGTCACCGCCAAACGCGGCGGCGGCCGCGACGTCGAGATCACGGACGTTCAGACGACGATGGTCGACGGCAACTTCCCGTGGACGCTCGTGCGTATCTACACCGACGCGGGCGTCGTCGGCACCGGCGAGGCCTACTGGGGAGCCGGCGTGCCGGAACTCATCGAACGGATGAAGCCGTTCGTCATCGGCGAAAACCCGCTGGACATCGACCGACTCTACGAGCACCTCGTCCAGAAGATGTCCGGCGAGGGCTCCGTCGAGGGGATCACCGTGACCGCGATCGCGGGGATCGAGATCGCGCTGCACGACCTCGCCGGCAAGATCCTCGAAGTGCCGGCCTACCAGCTGCTCGGTGGCAAGTACCGCGACGAGGTGCGCGTCTACTGTGACTGTCACACCGAGGAAGAGGCGGACCCGGACGCCTGTGCCGACGAGGCCCGCCGCGTCGTCGACGAACTCGGGTACGACGCCCTGAAGTTCGACCTCGACGTGCCCAGCGGCCTGGAGAAAGACCGCGCCAACCGCCACCTCCGGCCGGGCGAGATCCGCCACAAGGCCGAGATCGTCGAGAAGGTCACCGAGGAAGTCAAAGACGAGGCCGACGTGGCCTTCGACTGCCACTGGACGTTCTCCGGTGGCTCCGGGAAGCGACTGGCCGACGCCATCGAGGAGTACGACGTGTGGTGGCTCGAAGACCCCGTCCCGCCGGAGAACCTCGAAGTCCAGGAAGAGGTCACCAAGTCCACGAAGACGCCGATCACCGTCGGTGAGAACCGCTATCGAGTCACCGAGGAACGCCGCCTGATCGAGAACCAGGCCGTCGACATCATCGCGCCCGACCTCCCGAAGGTCGGCGGCATGCGCGAGACCCAGAAGATCGCCGACGTGGCCAACCAGTACTACATCCCCGTCGCGATGCACAACGTCTCCTCCCCGATCGCGACGATGGCGAGCGCCCACGTGGGCACCGCCATCCCGAACTCCCTCGCCGTCGAGTACCACAGCTACGAGCTGGGTTGGTGGTCGGATCTGGTCGAAGAATCGGTCATCGAAAACGGCTACATCGAGATCCCCGAAGCGCCCGGCCTCGGCCTCACGCTGGACATGGACGCCGTCGAGGAACACATGGTCGACGGCGAGACGCTGTTTGATGAAGCATAACAGAGTGACGCTTCATCAAGCCCGACAGGCGAGCGCAGCGAGTCTGTCGGCGTTCGATCCGGCCGAGTAGGCCGGATCGAACCGGCGAATCTCCGATCCGACTCGTTCGACGAAACGTAGCGAAGCGAGCTTCGTCGGGCTCGCTGAGCAAAGCTCAGCGGTGTTCGACGAGGCGTAAGCCGACGTCAAGCTCGGAAGTCGCGACTCGCGCAGCCCGAAGGGCGAGCAAGAACGTCTTCCGGTGTTCGACGAAGCGTAGCGAAGTGGAGCCCCATCCAGCTCGATAGACGAGTCAGCGAGTCTCTCGGCGTTCGACGAGTGGGCGTGACCGTGAGATGGAAGGGTATCTTTTTGCGCGGCCCTGCCCCACTCTCGGCCATGGTTTCGGAGCTGTTCGACCCCGACGCGTGGGTGGAGATCGACCGCTACGACTTCGCGGACATCACCTATCACCGCGCCAGAGAGACTGGCGCGGTCCGGATCGCCTTCGACCGCCCCGAGGTCCGCAACGCCTTCCGACCGGAGACCGTCGACGAACTCTCGACGGCGCTGGATCACGCAAAGCGCCTGACCGACGTGGGCTGTGTGCTCTTGACGGGCAACGGTCCCTCGGAGAAGGACGGCGGCTGGGCGTTCTGTTCCGGTGGGGATCAGTCGATTCGGGGGGAGTCGGGCTACGAGTACAGCGAGTCGCCACGCGACTCGGAACGGTCGAGCGGGGAGGGGACCGACCCGCGAGACGATGCGGACGAAAATATCGGGTCCGACGACGCCGTCGGACGCGAAGCGACCGACGAGCCCTCGCTCGACGAGTTTCGCGAGGACGCCCCCGACAACGTCGGCCGACTCCACATCCTCGAAGTGCAGCGCCAGATTCGCCACATCCCCAAGCCCGTCGTCGCCGTCGTGCCGGGGTGGGCCGTCGGCGGCGGCCACTCGCTGCACGTCGTCTGTGACATGACCATCGCCAGCGCCGAGCACGCGAAGTTCCTCCAGACGGATCCCGACGTGGGTAGTTTCGACGGTGGCTTCGGCTCGGCGTACCTCGCCAAGCAGGTCGGCCAGAAGAAGGCGCGCGAGGTCTTCTTCCTCGGGAAGACCTACGACGCCGCCGAGGCGGCCGACATGGGGATGGTCAACGAGGCCGTCCCCCACGAGGAACTGGAGGCGACGGCACTGGAGTGGGCCGAGCGGATGAACGGCAAGTCACCGACGGCGATGCGGATGCTGAAGTACGGCTTCAACGCGACCGACGACGGGATGGTCGGCCAGCAGGTGTTCGCCGGTGAGGCGACGCGGCTGGCGTACATGACCGACGAAGCCCAGGAGGGGCGGGACGCGTTCAACGAGGGGCGGGACCCGGACTTCGACGACTACCCCTGGCACTACTGACACTGTCGGCTGAAATCTGTGAAATCTCGCCGCCCGACGTGGGCCAGCGATCTAGAACAGCGCCAGCCCGACGCTGTAGGGCCAGGCGACCGCACCGAGGGCCGCGAACGCGAACGCGCCGCCGGCACCGAACAGGTTCTTCAGGAAGCTCGTCATCTCGTTTTGCCGTTCTTCGGGGTCGTCCATCGACCAGAAGTCGTGCATCGTGACGCCCGACAGCAGCAAGAACAGCCCGAGCGCGAAGCCCGACACCACCGGGAACGCGCCGACGGCGATCCCCGCCCCCGCGAACAGAAGCAGGCCGCCCGAACCGACGACCGAGAGCTTCGGGGCCGGCAGGCCCTTGAACTGGGCGTAGCCGACCATGTCCGCCGTGTTCGTGAAGTGGTTCATCCCCATGAACGCGAGGACGCCGCCAAAGAGGAGGCGTGCGAGCAAGAACAGCTCGCCACTGCCGGCGCTGGCGAAGAGTTCCGACTGAAGCGGGATCATGCGACCACCGTGTATCGCCATTTCGTGAAGTTAGCTACTTTCATCACGTTACCAGCTACGGCGGTGCCGTATATATCGATTTGGCGACATTGCAGTTACCGGGTGACATCCGTGTCACGAGAGTGCGTCGCGCCGCGAAGCCACGTCCGGTCGTGGCGCTCCTGCCTGGGCGAACCGCAGTCGCTTTGGGCCTCCCAGCCCGAGTACGGAGCAATGAGTACGGCGACGGCGGACGTGTCCAAACGGAGAGCCTGGGTGATGGCCGCCCGCCCGCAGACGTTGCCGGCCGGTTCGGCACCCGTGATCGTCGGGGCCGGACTGGCACTCCACGACGGCGTGTTCGCGTCGCTTCCGTGGCTGGCAGCGCTGGCGGGGGCGCTGCTCCTCCAGATCGGGACGAACTTCGCGAACGACTACTACGACGCGGTCAACGGGGCAGATACGGACGACCGGGAGGGCTTTACGCGAGTGACCGCGGGCGGTCTCATCCCCGCACGACAGGTCAAGTACGCGATGGCCGCCACGTACGGACTCGCGGTGGTCGTCGGCGTCTACCTCGTCGCGGTCGGTGGCGTGCCGATCCTCGTCGTCGGCCTGACGAGCATCGCCGCCGGAATCCTCTACACCGGCGGCCCCTATCCCTACGGCTATCGCGGACTGGGCGATCTGTTCGTGTTCGTCTACTTCGGCGTCGTGGCCGTCACCGGCACCTACTACGTCCAGGCGGTGGCCACCAGCGATGTCGGTCTGTTCCCGACGTGGCTCCCCCCCGAGGTCGGCCTCGCGACGGCGGTGGTGGCCAGCCTCCCCGCCGCGGGCCTCTCGACGGCGATCCTCGTCGTGAACAACGTCCGCGACCGCGAGACCGACGCCGAGGCCGGCAAGCGAACGCTCGCAGTCATGTTCGGCTACCGCTTCAGCCGACTGGAGTTCCTGGCGCTCGTGGGGATGGCCTACGTCGTCCCGATCGTCTTCGCTCTCGACGGCGGGTTCGGCCTCCCGGTGCTGGCCCCGCTCCTCTCGCTGCCGCTCGCAGTCTCCGTGTCGAAGACGGTCCTGCGTCGCACCGACGGTGAGGCGCTCAACCCGGCCCTCGAACGGGTCGGCCAGACGGTGTTCGTCCACTCGGTACTGTTCGCCCTCGGCCTCGCACTGACAGCATGACACTGAACCGATTCACGCTCCCGCTTGCGACACCGCTGTCGACTGCCCACGGCCGGATCGAGTCCCGAGAGGGATTCGTCGTCGGGTTCGAGCACCGCGGAACCGTCGGCGTCGGCGAGGCGACGCCGTTGCCCGGCTGGACGGAGTCACTCGACGACTGCGAGGGGGCGCTGACGACAGCACTGGAGACCCACGCGGAACGTGGCCACAGCGCGGCGCTGCTGGAACTGGACGCGGCGACGGTGCCGGCGGCGCGCCACGGCATCGCGACGGCGTTGCTCGACGCCGACGCCCGCGCCGACGGCGTGTCCCTCTCCCGCTGGTTCGATCCGGACGCCGGGACCGGGTCGGTGCCGGTGAACGCGACGGTCGGCGACGGGAGCGTCGAGGAGACGACGCGGGCGGCCAGAGCGGCGGTCGACGACGGATTCGACTGCCTGAAGCTGAAAGCCGGCGTGCGCTCGGTCGCGGACGACATCGAGCGCGTGCGGGCGGTCCGTGCTGCCGCCGGAGACGACGTGACGATCAGAGTCGACGCCAACGGCGCGTGGGACCGAGACAGCGCCCGGCGAGCGTTCGAGGCGTTCGCCCCGCTGGGCGTCGCCTACGTCGAGCAACCGCTGCCGGCCACCGATCTCGACGGCCACGCAGCCCTCGGGAACGAGACCGTCGGCGTTGCCATCGACGAGGGCTTTTGCGAGCACACGGCGGCAGCGGTGTTGGCCACCGACGTCGACGCCGTGATCCTCAAGCCGATGGTGCTTGGCGGCCCCGGCAACGCCCACACGATCGCGATGCGGGCCCGAGAGTCGGGTATCGAGCCGATAGTGACGACGACGATCGACGCCGCCGTCGCGCGGGCGGCCGCGGTCCACGTCGCGGCCGCGATTCCGGCCGTCGAACCCTGCGGGCTCGCGACCGCCGACACGCTCGCGGACGACCTGACGGACGATCCGGCCCCGGTGAGCGACGGCCGCATCGCCGTCCCCGAGGGCGACGGTCTCGGCATCGATCCCGAGGAGGTCGGATGGTGAGACTGCCCGGTCCCGAGGAGTGGCCAGTCGAGAACCCGCTCCCCGGACGGTCGAACGACCTGTTGCGCGAGCGTGCCAGGGCGACCCCCGACGCGACGGCGCTGATCGACACGGACGGCGGGGACACGTGGACCTACGCGGAGTTCGACAGCCGAGTCGAGGCGTGGCGTGGCGGGCTGGCGGCGCTCGTCGACGAGCCAGCGCCCCGGATCGGGCTCGTGCTCCCGACGGGACCGGCGTTCGCGACGGCGCTGTTCGCGATCGCCCGCCAGAACGGTGTCGCAGTGGCGCTGAACGTCCGCGAGGCGACCGAGACCGTCGCGCGCCAGGCCACCACGGCAGGTGTCGACGCGGTGCTCTGTTCGCCCGCCACCGAGTCGACGGCCCGTGCGGTCGCTCCCTCGGATGCCACCGTCTGTTCGATCGCGGAACCGTCGTCCGAAGACGTGAGACGCCTCGAACCGACCGAACCCGCCGGGCCGCCCGCCGAAGTCGACGCCAGTACCGACCGGCTCGTCCTCTTTACCTCCGGGACGACCGGCGCACCGAAAGGGGTCCGGCTGACGCGGGGGAACCTCGTCGCCAGCGCCGTCGGCTCGGCCCACCGACTCGGCGTCTCGGCGAGCGACCGCTGGCTCGTCTGTCTGCCGATGTACCACATGGGCGGGCTGGCCCCGCTCGTCCGCTCGACGCTGTACGGCACCACGACAGTGCTACAGCGGTCGTTCGACCCGAGCGAGACTGCACGGGTCCTCTCGGCGGCGTCGATCACCGGCGTCTCGCTGGTCCCGACGATGCTCACGCGGCTCCTCGACGAGGGGTGGCGGCCGGCCGACGGGCTCCGGTTCGTCCTGCTCGGCGGGGCTCCCGCACGGCCGGCGCTGATCGAGCGCTGTAGAGACGCCGAGGTGCCGGTGTACCCCACCTACGGAACGACGGAGACGGCGTCACAGATCACGACCGCGACGCCGGAAGCGGCCTTCGAACAGCCCGAGACCGTCGGACGCCCCCTCGACGGCACGTCTGTCGCCGTCCTGAACGACGGCGATCCGTGCCAGCCCGGCGAAGTGGGCGAACTGGTCGTCTCGGGACCGACGGTGACGCCGGGCTACCTCGACGAGAGCCAGACGGCAGACGCCTTCGACGAGTGGGGGTTCCGGACGGGAGACCTGGGCTACCGCGACGAGGACGGCCGCTGTTTCGTCGTCGGCCGCGTCGACGACATGATCGTGACCGGCGGCGAGAACGTCCGGCCGGCACGCGTCGCACGCACCATCGAGCGACTGCCGGCCGTCGAAACCGCGGCGGTCGTCGGCGTCACAGACGAGGAGTGGGGCCAGCGCGTGGCCGCAGCGGTCGTCCCCGCGACGGACGAACTCACGGCTCCCGCGGTGATCGAGGCAGTCGCGGACGATCTCGCGGACTTCGCCGTCCCGAAGACCGTCACGCTGGTCGATGCGCTGCCCAGGACGCAGTCGGGGACGGTCGACAGAGAACAACTGCGAGACCTGCTCTGCCGGTCGGGGAACGACTAGTCGCGGATCCGGACGATCCCGCCAGCGAACACCTGATCGTTGGGGACGACGTACTCCTCGCCCTCGCTCTCGATGTGAGTGACGAAGATGTCGACCTCCTGGACGATGCCCCGCTGACCCTGGATGCGGACCTCGTCGCCGATGCTGTACGGCTGGCTGAGGACGAGATACACGCCCGCAGCCCCGGCCGACAGCAGCTGTTTGAACGCCAGTCCGCCGAGGAACACGAGACCGAACGCGTAGGCGGCGAGCACGATTAACAGCGCCTCCGTCGCGACCCCGAGCTGGCCGAGCGCGACGAGTCCGGCCAGAAAGATGATGCTGTACTTGACCAGTTCGGGGAGCAGTTCCGCCTCCGGCAGCTTGATGCTCCGGAACTTCTCGCTGACCGAGAGCTTCGCCTTGTCTCCGGCGATGAGCCCGATCATGAGGGCAAACAGCGCCACGAAGAGGTTCGGCAGGTAGGCGACGAACGGAGACCACAGCGACACGTCCTGAAACCGCTGTGAGACGGCCCCAGCGAGCATCATCGCACCGATGTAGATCGAGATGCCGACGAGGGTGGCGATCAGCCCGACGGTCGACGTTCCGAACCGCTGGGCCGTCCGCTCGAACGCCGTCCCCTCGACGGCCTCGTCGATGCCGGCGTCGCTGAGGAAGTAGTGCATGTACCGCCACGCGAGATACGCCAGCAACACCCCGAGGACCAGAATACTGATCGCGACCGCCGTCACGGCCTCACGCGAGAACAGACTGCGGACGATCGCCGGCCAGTCGAACTGCATCAGTACTCCTCCGGATCGACCTCGAGTATCAACTCACCGCTCTTGAACGCCCGGACGAGTCCGTCACTCTCCGAGAGGACGATCGCGATGGCGTTGGTGTCTCGGGTGACCGCACCGGCAGCCATGTGGCGAGCGCCCAGCCCCTTCGGAATGTCGACGCCCTCGGCGGACGGTTCGAGGTACCGGTAGGCCGAGACGATCTTGCCACCATCAGAGATGACGAAGGCCCCGTCGAGCCGGGAGAACTCCTTGAGCATCACGTTGACGATCGGATCGCCGACGTGGACGTGGGACTTCTCGAAGGGATTGTACGACAGCGGGCGGGACTTGTTCATCACCTTGCCGGCGTCGCCGACGACGAACAGCGCGCCCACCGGCTTGCCCTTCTGTCCTTTCTTCCCGAGTTCGACGGCCACGTCCAGTACGTCGTTGATGACCGACGGCTCCGCCCGAGAGTTGACGAACAGGCCGTAGACGCCGGAGGGCGAAAAATCGGCGACCTGGACGCGAACGATCGAATCCGGCGTGTCGTCGAACACGTCACCGATACAGACCACGTCGGCGTCCTCCTCGACGTACTCCTGTTCGAGCGCACCTTCGACACCGAAGCGAATCCGGTCGGCCATGTCGGAGAACTCCAGGGGCAACTCGACGAACGTCTCCGCGTCGACCGTGTTTTCCGGAGCGATCACCACGACCTCGGTGTCGTCGTCCTCGAACGACTGGTACAGCGACGCGCTCGGAGAGAACAGAAACACCGCGTCGGTGTCGGCGACGATGTCGTCGAGGAACTCGCGCAACGCGCTCATCGTTTCCCTTTTACTGGGGTGCGTCAAAAAGGTTTGCTGGCCGTCAGACGCACGTCAGATGGCTGTCCGCCGTCAGGGCTCGAACGCGAGGTCGTCGGCGATCGCAGCGACCCGATCTCGAACCACCGACGGATCGAGTTCGGCCCGATCGGCCAGCGCCAGCGCACCGCCCATCCCGACGCCCTCCTTGGCCTCGCCCGCAACGAACCGCTCCATCGCGACGTGGTCTGCCCGATCGAACGCCGGATCGGTCACCGTCAGGTCCAGGTCGAGATCCGCTGCCAGTCCGCGAACGTCGGCCGAGGGATCGTCGTCGACGAAAGACGTAGTCGCGAGCGACAGCGGCCCCTCGATGCCGGCGTGGCGCAAGAGCGCGCCGACGGTCGCCAGCTGGGTCCCGCCGGCCAGCGTCACCGCTCGCCCGGTCTCGATCGCCCCGATCGCGACCCCCGCGGCGACGGCCAGTACCGGATCGCCCATCCGGCGGACAGCTCGCTTTGGCTGGTCGGCCGCCTCTCCGGGCTCCAGCGCACTCGCGGTCAGTCCCTCCTCGACGACGGACTCCTTCTGGTCGATCGGGTTCTCCGGGAGCGACGAAGAGACCGCACCGCGCTCGCCCAGCGCCCGCAGGACGCCGAGTGCCGTCGTCGTCCCGCCCGGAATCGTCTCGCCGATCACGACCTCGTCGGCGGGCAGCGAGCGGCCGAACTGCCGGGCCGCCTCGAACGCGCCCGGTGCCGACGGGACCGGGTCCTGCTCGCGAACGTCTCGGCCCGGCCTCGCGCCGACCGTCACCGTCGGCGCACCGCTCGGCTCGGCGAGCCCGCCGTCGACGACGGTCACGTCCAGGTCCAGTAACTCGACGACCGCACGCGTGACGACGGCGGGCGTGAGACAGCCGGTCGGACTCTGAGGGACCGCCGGCGCTCGCACGACATCGCCGTAGCGCACGATCTCGGCGTCGGCAGCGGGTGTGTGTGCCAGCAGCGATTCGTCGGCCCCGGCCGCAGAGATACCGTCGATCTCGGCCGTCCGTGTCGAACCAGCGACGAGGACCAGTCGCGTGCCACCGTCTGTACTCATTGCAACAGTTCCCGGCGCAGGCGGACTTGAACGCGTCGGTTACGGCCGAGTCGGTTCGCCCCACAATTTATTGTCGCGGCCACCGCCCGCATCAGTATGGAGGACTTCGAGGAACTCGTCTCGTCGCTGACCCCCCGAGAAGACAACGACGCGATCTCGTCGTACCAGAACACGACCGCCGTCGCGTGCCCGGCCTGCGAAGAGCCGTTCGACGACATGGTCGTCTGCAAGAACGAGTTCACGTCGCTCAATCTGGACATGGATCTCGACCTCTGTACGACCATCGACGACGGCAACGTCGTCATCTTCACGCACAAACCCTAATACGGAATTATGGTCGATCGTTACCGGATCGAACGCACGCCATCGTGCAGTCGACCCGACGTTAGATCAACAGCATCAGCCAAATCGTGCGATCGGGTTCTGTGTACCCAACAGGATAATTCGGCAGATGCCCTCTCGATCTATCGACCGCCACGTACTCGCAGTCGCAATGTTCGGGACCGGATTTGAACCGGAAGAGGACTCGCTCCGCTCGCAAAACGCAATCAGTCCTGCTCTTCGCTCACTGCGTTCGCTCATGCGCGGGACCGGATTTGAACCGGCGGACCCCTACGGGATAGCGTCCTAAGCGCTACGCCTTTTCCGTGCTTGGCTACCCGCGCTCAAGAGTGGCTATTCCCGACCGATTCAAGTAGTTAACGCTCTCCGGCGCGGTCCCGGATGGCGTCGGCCAGCGAGTCCGGGTCGTCGAGCCGTTCGACGACGGTGAGATCGTCACCGACGGCGATAGTAACAATTGAACCGAGGCACCGACGAGCGTTTAAGTTCGATCGGGGCCAACGCCGGTGTATGTACCGCGCGAGCGACCGGCGGGAACACGAGGAGTGGCTGGAGAATCTCGAAGCGACGGCAGATCGACTCGACCTGGAGGGGACGGCACGGTCCCGAGCGGTCGACCTGTTTCTCTCGTCGATGCCGGTCGAAGAGGAGCGCTCCAAGCGTGCGGTGATGGCGGCGAGCCTCTACGTCGGTGCGCTGGTCAGCGGACAGGAGCGGTCACAGCGCGCCGTCGCCGACGCGGCGGACGTGTCTCGGCTGACGATTCAACAGCGGTGGAAAGGACTGCTCGAAGACGCCGGGCTGGACGCGCCGGACTGGTGATCGTGCCCTCGGAATCTCGTCTGTGAAGATTCGGTCGGACACAGAATCGCACGCCGGAAGGTTAGGCCCGTTCCGGGCGACCGTCTCGGTCGGGCGTGACGTTGCCGTGCTGGTCGATCTCGCCGCGGACGATCCGCGTGCTCGAAATCACCTCGTCGTCGGCGGCGTAGACGTGCGGGACGACTTCGATGTCGAGCGTGTCGTGGCCACGCTCGCTCCGAATCTCGTTGATCCGCTTGCCACCGGTCTCGGTCTCGGGAGAGACAACCAGTACGTCGAACTGGGGTTCGGTGGCGATGCCGGTCGGTTCCGTCAGCTCTCGAACGTCGTACTCGCGGTCGTACTCCGCGGCGAAGTCGGCGAGTTCCGTATCGAGGTCCCGGCGGCGCTCGTCGAAAGAGCGGACGTAGCGGTCTTCGTCCCGAAGCTCGGGCGCGAGATCATCGCTGGTCAGCCCGACCGTCACGTCGCCCAGTTCGAACGCACGCTCGAACAGCGCGCGGTGACCATCGTGAATCGGATCGAACGTCCCACCCAGCGCGACCTTCATACAACGTGGCAGAAGGGCTCTCGATTTAGGGGCTTCGACTCCGGCAGTACGAGACGAGGTGGCTACTCGTCGTCGTCAGCGGCCGCGTCGTCGCTGTCGGTCGTCTCGTCGTCGGTCTCGTCGCTGACGCTGATGGTGACCGGATCGGTCTCGGTGTCCTCGGTGTCGTCGTCGCGCCCGCCCAGGTAGTCGTCGAGGTTGAACACGGTGTTGAGCTCCGACTGGACCTCGTCGACCACGTCCGTCACGAGGTCGCTGGGTGCCATCGCAGCGTACTCGTAGGGGTTGTTCCCCGCGCCGTCGCTCTCGCGTTTCTGGCGGGTGACCTTCCCCTCTTCGTGGAGTTCCGCGAGCGCCTCTCGGACGGTGCTCGGGTACAGTCCGGTCCCCTCTGCGATCTCGTCGCTCGTGCTGTCGGGGCGCTGCCGGAGGTGGACGTAGATCCGTGCCCGAGTCTCCGTGTCCAGCACCCACGACAGCAGGTCGACGATCCCCTCGTCGAAGGACTCGACGGCGCGGTCGGCCTCCTCTTCCAGCCGTTCGCGCACGTCCACGTCGTCGTCCAGTTCCTCGTCGAAGGGATCGTCGTCGAACGGGTCCTCGCCGAAGTCGTCGTCCGTGTCCTCGTGATCGTCGGATGTGTCGTCTGTCGTCATGTCGTTTCTAGAAGGACGGAAGTCGCCAGCGCACTAAAAGCTTGGGTCCTTTCTGGAAGGTCAAAATATCTTTTGTACGGATATCACTTAAAGAATGGCTGATACCCCCCGCCATTATCGCGGACGAGATGTCTCGGAAACTATTTAGCATATACCCCACAATGTAGCGGTAGCGGTGTGGCATGGGATGGTACACCGCAGGTGGACGTTCGGCCGGCGTGGTGACCCGGCCGGCACCGGGATGCCCGCGACGGGTTCGAAGTGACGTGGAGTGGGGGTAGTACCCAATTACGCGTTCTTTTGCAAAACGAGATCGTCTGCGAGAGTGGCGACGCTTTGCTTTCGGAGGCGGCGCTGGCGGTTCGCGCCGCTCTCGCGGTCGTAGAGCGTCCGGAGACCGTCGATGCCGAGTCGGTCACACTCCCGGTCGACCAGTTCTCCCAGCGGAGCCGTCGACCCCGTTCGGGTGAGCAGCGAGGCGTCGTGGCCGTGGCGCATCGCTCGCCACTTGTTCTCGTCCAGATACTCTCGCCGGGTGTCGGTTCCCGAGGCACCGTCTTCGAACTGGTCGGCCAGGGACGCGACCAGCGCGTGGACGTACTCGACGAAAGCGAGCACGTACTCGGGGTTCCGCTGGCCGTCCGGCGTTCGGACCTCGACGGTGCCGTGCCCGGAGTGTGGTCGCACGTCGAACCACAGCTCACCCCGGTCGCGGATACTGTCGGTCTCGACCATCCGGCGCTCGAACTGCTCGTAGGCCGCGTACGACTCGAACGCGGTCGGCATGCCCGTGTTCGGGAGCCCCTCGAAGATCTTCGCACGAGCGGACGCGAGCCCGGTGTCGTAGCCGTTCCAGTACGGCGAGTTCGCAGACAGCGCGAGCACGAGCGGGAGGTACCAGCGGAGTTCGTTGGCGATCCAGACGGCCTTGTCCGCGTCGTCGACGCCGACGTGGACGTGCAGCCCCGCCGTCGTGTTGCGATGTTGTGGGTACTGGATGCGATCCAACTGGGAGCGGTAGCGGGGTTTCTGAGCGTGTTCGAGTTCGCGCCACTTCGCGAGCGGGTGGAGTCCGGCCGCCGCGATCTGGAAGCCGTTGGCCTCGGCGTGATCCACCAATGCGTTGCGAACGTCTTCCAGAGCCGATCGTGCGTCACCGAGCCCGTCGAGTGTCGGCGTCTGGGTCTCGACGACGGTCTTGAACAGTTCGTGGTCGAGCCGTCCGTCGAGGATCGTCGGCGGGTCGCTCTCGTAGACCAGCTCGTCCGACCCTGCGGTCGGCCGGCCGTACTCGTCGACGACGTAGAACTCCTCTTCGATCCCGAGCGTGCCCATCCGGTCGAACGCGGCGGCGGAACCCGTCTCCTCCATCGGTCACAGTGTCGGTTGCCGGGCGTTAAAACGTTCCGTCACGCCGAGGGCGGGCGACGACGCCGAGGTGATCGTCGTGGTGCGGTGTCAGCGACTCGCTGGCCTCGATCTCGTAGCGCTCTTCGAGCGTCGTCAGCACGTCCTCGAAGACGGCCGCTGGATCGGCGGTCACGTCCTCGCTGCGAGCTTTGATCGACAGCAAGAGCCGTCCGTCCGGGCGGAGGAAGCGTGCGTTGCGGTTGGCGACGAGTGCCTGGCCGCGCGTCGCCACGTCCTGGACGAGCACGTCGACCGGTTCGACGACGTGGGCGTAGGAATCCGGCTCGCGAGCGTCTTTCAGCAGCGGGAAGAGGTTCGGTCGCGGTGCCGCCGCGTCGAGCAGGTCCCTGACCGGCCGTGGCGCGAACTCGACGGCGTAGGTCGGTCCGGCGAAGTCCGCGACGTGGCTGACGGTCGTCCCGGCGGCGGCACCGAGGTAGAGCACCGTCTCGCCGCCGGTCAGGCCGGTCTCCATCCCGAGTGCGAGCATCGCCCCGAGCTTCGAGCGGTCTGGGTCCCAGCGTCGCCACGCGCCGTCGGTCGCCTCGCCGTACACCGGCTCGCCCCGCGTCGCCAGTCCCGTCTCCCCGTCGAAGTCGCGGCGCTCGACGCCGTCCGGGAGCGTCACGCCCCGTCACCTCCCGTTCGGGACTGGATCGTCTCGATGCGCTCGTCGAGTTCCGCCTGGAGATCTGGCCGCAGGTCGCCGCTGTAGTGGTCGATCCGTGCGGCGATAGTGAGCTTGCCCGCGAGCGCGCGAGCGGCCGATCCGCGGTGGTCCGGGTGAGTCCCCCGAACCGCCTCGTGAGTGAAGATGATCCCGTGTTTCGGCGAGGGGGCCGACCCACGGAGGTGCGCGAACAGTGCGTCTTCGGCACCAAGAACCTGCACCGTCCCGCTGGGCTTTTTCGCGAGCGATTCGAGCCCGCCGGCCAGCGAGACGAGCCGAGCGGCCAGGACGGGGCCGGCCAGTGCCGCCAGGTTCGGCGCGACCTCGGGAGCCGTCCGGTCGATGTACGCTCTGAGACGGTCGGCTTCCTCGTCGAGATCGACCACCCGCTGGGCGAGCGACTGCACCCTCTCACCGGCCGGATCTTCGGGGTCTCCCCGGGCCAGCTCGCGGGCGTACTCGACGCCGCTGCCGGCGTCGGCCGAGCGGCTCTCGCCCCACTCGGCGACCCGCTCTGCCAGCTCGTTTGCCGTCCGTTCGCAGTCGGCCATCGACCGCACGGCGTGGACGAGCTGGCGGTCGTCGGCACCCTCTCGCTCCTGGACGGCCTGCTCCGCGGCCGCCGTCGTCGCGGCGCCCAGGCGGTCGTAGTACTCGTCGGTGTCGTCGACGAACCCCGCGTCGACGGCCAGCCGCGGCCACTCGGCCGGTTCGTCGGCGCTGTCCTCGCAGATCGCGGCGACCGCTGCCTCGTCGTCGTCGGGATCGAGCCCGGCGAACCACCCGTCAGTCATGGAGCGTCTTTGCAGGGCCGCCGCGTTAAAAGGCGCGGTCGGTCCCGTCGATCGCGAGCGAGCAGCTGGGCCTTTCAGAGAGGCGACAGTAAACGCCGAGCAACGGGAACGAGCGGGAACTCCGGGACAGTTATACGCCCCTATTTATATCACGGTCGACCGTGTATATGTGTCTCATGGCTGGGTCAAGAACGGTGCCGTCGTGGCGTGAAGCGGAGCGAGAGTACTCGGACGAAGTCGTCGCCGACACGACGATCCCGGAGCTGTTCGAGGCCACCGCACAGCGAAACGCGGACAGGACCGCCCAGTTGTACAAGGGCGGCACCTACGACCGCTCGCTGACACCCACAGTGATGCCGGCGGCTCCGGACGGAGAGTACGCCTCGATCACCTACGACGAGATGCAGTCGATGGTCCACAACCTCGCGGCGGGCTTTCGCGAACTCGGCGTCGACCACGACACTCGCGTGGGCCTCTTTTCCAGTACGCGCATGGAGTGGGCGCTGTCCGACTTCGCGGCGCTTGCGGCCGGCGGCATCGTCACGACGGTCTACACCGAATCCTCCCCGCGTCAGGTCAAGTACCTCCTGAGCGATCCCGGCGCAGACGGCGTCGTCGTCGAGAACGAGGCGCTGCTCGATCGGCTCCTCGAAGTCGAGGACCGACTCGACCTCTCCTTTATCATCACCATCGACGAGTACGACACCGACCGCGACGACGTGTACACGCTGGGCGAGCTCCACGAGATCGGTGCCGAGGCCTACGACGACGCGCGCTACCGGTCCTGGCTCGAAGAGCGCTCTCCGTCGGACCTCGCGAGCCTCATCTACACGTCCGGGACGACCGGCCAGCCGAAGGGCGTCAAGCTCACCCACAGAAACTTCCGCTCGAACGTCAACCAGGTGTACAAGCGACTCGCCCCCCGCCCCGACAAGGACCCGGACCATCCGACGCTCTCACCGGGCACCACTTCGATCTCCTTCCTGCCGCTCGCACACGTCTTCGAACGGCTCGCCGGCCACTTCGTGATGTTCGCCGCGGGTGCGACGGTCGGCTACGTCGAGGACCCCGACACGCTCGCCGACGACATCAAGCTGATCAGGCCCGACACCGGTGCGAGCGTCCCCCGCGTCTACGAGCGGATCTTCGATCGGATGCGCGATCAGGCCAGCGAGTCGCCGATCAAAGAGCGCATCTTCGAGTGGTCGACCGACGTGGCCAGAGAGTGGGCCCGGACCGACGATCCCGGGCCGCTCTTGCGCCTGAAGCACGGCATCAGCGACCGACTTGTCTACAGCCAGCTCAAGGAGAACCTCGGGGGCAACATCGAGTTCATGGTCAGTGGCGGCGGCAGCCTCTCGAAGGAGCTGTGCGAGACGTTCCTCGGGATGGATCTCACGATCGTCGAGGGGTACGGCCTCACCGAGACCGCGCCGGTCGTCAGCGTCAACCCGCCCGAAGACGTGCGGCCGGGGACGATGGGCGTTCCCGTCGTCGACGAGGAGGTCAAGCTCGACACCCACGTCGTCGATCAGGACGACTTCGAGACCAGCCGAGACGTGGGCGAGTTGCTGGTCCGGGGGCCGAACGTCGCCGACGGCTACTGGAACCGGGAGAAAGAGACCGCCCAGTCTTTCGAGCCCGACGGCTGGTTCCACACCGGCGACATCGTCGAGCAGACCGAGGACGACTTCCTGATCTACCACGACCGGCTCAAGGAGGTGATCGTCCTCTCGACGGGCAAGAACGTCGCTCCCCAGCCCATCGAGGACGCCTTCTCGACCAGCGACCGCGTCGCACAGGCGATGGTCGTCGGCGACGACCAGAAGTTCATCGCGGCGATGTTCGTCCCGAACTTCGAGCAGCTGCGTCGGTGGGCCGACCGCGAGGGAATCGACCTGCCCGACAGCGAGGCCGAGATGTGTGACGACGACCGCGTC
>Ga0207754_100315_pt1 | contig 20789 bp, 22 predicted proteins | sample A23E1SouthBayCA_FD_187728 | JGI IMG/M metagenome (GOLD analysis project Ga0207754, IMG submission 187728) | Aerobic enrichment media microbial communities from Eden Landing Ponds, California, USA - A23 E1 (SPAdes) | ecosystem: Environmental > Aquatic > Marine > Unclassified | place: Emeryville... | reverse complement strand
CGGCGGGTTGTCGTTGCCGAGACGGACGTTGATCCGCGTGTTCAGGCTCGTGTTCCCGCCGCCACCGATCGCCTTGTCGTTGACCGTGACGTCCGGGTACGCCTCCTTGAACCCTTCCAGCATGCTCTGGAAGGCAGCCTGCCCGTCACCACCCGTCCATCCGTGCAGGATCTCCAACTCGTTCGAACCGCCGCTTTCACCATCACCGCTCCCGCTCCCGCCGTTCGCACAGCCCGCCAGCGCCGCCACACCCGTCGCACCCGCCGCCGTCAGGTAGTGTCGCCGCGAAAGTCCCTTGTCCGAATCGTTTTCTGTCATGGTATGCTCGTTAGCGACTGGGTCACTCAGCTACAAAATAGTTATTATTAACAACAGTCCGAGTCAGTCTCCCCAGTAAGCGCGGCGTGCCGGTAGCTCCCGACGTCGGGGCGGACCGGTGGGTTTTACGCGCCGCCGCGCGACGCACCGCCCATGAGCAACGACGAAGACTACCGGATCGAGTCGGACAGCCTGGGCGAAATGGAGGTTCCCGCGGACGCCTACTGGGGCGCACAGACCCAGCGTGCCGTCGAGAACTTCCCGATCAGCGGGCGGGGCTTTCAGCCCGCGTTCGTCCACGCGCTCGGCACCGTGAAGAAGGCCGCTGCACAGGCCAACCGCGATCTAGGCACCGTTCCCGAGGACAAGGCGGAGGCGATCATCGCGGCCGCGGACGAGGTCATCGCGGGCGAGCACGACGATCAGTTCCCCGTCGACGTCTTCCAGACCGGCTCCGGGACCTCGACGAACATGAACGCCAATGAGGTCGTCGCCAACCGCGCGACGGAGATTTACGGTGGGGAGGTCGGCACGCGCGAGATCCACCCGAACGACCACGTGAACTTCGGGCAGTCCTCGAATGACGTCATCCCGACCGCGATGCACGTCGCCGCGCTCGTCGCCGTCGAGAAGGACGTCGGTCCGGCCCTCGAAACGCTCGTCGGCGCCCTCGAGGCGAAAGAGACCGAGTTCGACGGCGTCGTCAAGACCGGACGCACCCACCTGCAGGATGCGACGCCGGTCCGACTCGGTCAGGAGTTCGGCGGCTATCGCGCCCAAGTCGAAAAAGGCCTCGCGCGCGTGGAGAACACGAAGACACACCTCCGCGAGCTCGCCCTCGGCGGAACCGCGGTCGGCACGGGACTCAACACCCATCCGGAGTTCCCCGAGCTTGCCGCCGAGTACATCAGCGAGGAGACGGACGTCCAGTTCCGCGAGGCGGACAACCACTTCGAGGCGCAGGCCGCCCACGACGCCATGAGCGAGGCCCACGGCGCCCTCCGCACCGTCGCAGGGAGTCTGAACAAGATCGCGAACGACCTCCGACTGCTCGCCTCCGGTCCGCGCAATGGCCTCGGCGAGATCGAACAGCCCGAGAATCAGCCCGGCTCCTCGATCATGCCGGGGAAGATCAACCCCGTCGTCGCGGAGTCGATCAATCAGGTCCACAAACAGGTCGTCGGCCACGACGCCGCGATCTCCTCCGGGGCCGCGGAGGGACAGATCGACCTCAACCTCTACAAGCCCGTGCTCGCCTTCGACTTCCTCGAATCCGCGACGCTGATCGCGAACGGGAGCGAGGCGTTCGCGGAGAAGTTCGTCGCGAAACTCGAGGCGAACGAAGCGCACTGCGAGTCGCAGGTCGAGCGCTCGATGGCGCTCGCGACCGCTCTCAACCCTGCCATCGGCTACGACAAGGCGAGCAAGGTCGCGAAAAAGGCCATCGCGGAGGACAAGACCGTCCGCGAGGTCGCCATCGAGGAGGGCTACCTCACCGAGGCGGAGGCCGACGAGGTGCTCGATCCGGAGAAGATGACGCATCGCGGCATCCTCGGGGACGAGGAGTAAGCCGACGCGAAGCGTCGGCGGAAGGCGAGCGGGGAGGAGCGACCCACGAGTAGACCGGCGCGAACCGTCTGACGGCCGCGTGGGAGCGTGACGGCGTGAGTCACTGAAGGCACAGTCCGGGAACGCGCCGACAGACGGCGGCCGCGGCGATACGCTGGCGCGCCCGGTCGCGACCCCCGAGTTCTTTCATCGCGCGCCCGAACGTCGACGTATGGAGCGCCTCCACAGTCGCGTCCTCGTGCAGTGGTCGGCGGGCGCGCTCGTCACCGCGGCCGTCGTGGCCGTCGTCGCCGGTGCGATCACGTTCGTCGATCCACTCTCACTCTCCCTCCCGCCGATCGCCGTCGCGGGCGCCGTCTTCGGCGTCGTGTTCGTTCTCGGCGTCGCCTACGCGTGGCTCCGCTATCGCTCGTGGCGCTACGAGGTCCGGACGAACACGCTCTACATCGAGCGCGGCGTCCTGACGCGCGTCGAGACGATCGTCCCGTACGTCCGCGTCCAACACGTCGACAGCCAGCGCGGCCCCCTCGACCGCCTCCTCGGGCTCGGGACGGTCGTCGTCTACACCGCGGGATCGCGTGGCGCGGACGTCTCGATCCCGGGGCTGGCCGCCGAGCGCGCGACCACCCTGCAGGAACGCCTGCGCGATCTCGCCATCGAGAGCGAACCCACCGACGCCGTATGAAACTCCACCCGCTCACCGTCGTCTATCGAGTCGGTCGCCGGGCCGTGAGCCTCGGCTGGGGGGTCGTCGTCGGCTTTGCGGGCGCGTCCTCGATCCCGTTCGTCGATCGGCGGCTCGTCGTGGCCGCGCTCGCGCTCGCCGTCCTCGCCCTCGTCGGCTACGAGGTCGCGCGCTACCAGCGCTTCACGTACGCCCTCGCGGGAACGACGCTCGAACTCCGATCGGGCGTGCTGTCGCGGCGCGAGCGCGAGATCCCGATCGAACGCGTCCAGAACGTGGACGTCTCGCGGACGGTCGGACAGCGGGTGATCGGACTCGCCACCGTCCGCGTCGAGACGGCGGGCGGGGGAAACACGGAGGCCGTGCTGGAGTGCGTGAGCGCCGCGGCGGCCGACGACCTCCAAACCGAGCTCAGGCGACTGAAGCGCGCAGCCGCGGATGCGGGCGACATTGAGAGTGGGGACGACGTGCGTGCTGGCGGAAAGGCGAGCGCGACAACCGACGCAACGGGCGAGACGAGCGAAGTGGTCTTCGGGCTCGGTCGGCGTCGCTTGTTGCTCGCGAGCGCACTCTCCTTCGACGTGCGACTTCTTTCCGTGGTCTTCGTCGCCCAGCCGGTCGTCCAGCCGCTGTTAGCACCGCTCGTTGGCGACCTCGCGGGCGTCACGACCGTCGTCGCGCTCCTCGTCGCCGTCCTCACCGCCGTCGGGCTCTGGCTCGCGAGCGCGGCGCGGACGTTCGCGCGCTACTACGGCTTCCGCCTCGTTCGTGCCGGCGACGACCTCCGGTACGAGCGCGGTCTCGGCCGGCGCTACACGGGGACGATCCCGTTGGAGAAACTCCAGACGCTCGCCGTCGAGGAGACGGCGCTCGAGCGCGCGTTCGGCTACGCGTCGCTGTCGGTCGTGACCGCCGGCTCCGTGGGCTCGGACACGACTGGCGGGTCAGCGGCCGCGGTGCCCTTAGCGACCCGGGCGGACGTCCTCGCGCTCGCGCGCGACCTCGAACCGTTCGCGGACGCAACGATGGAGCGCCCACCGACGCGCGCCCGGACGCGGTACGCGATCCGCTACGCGCTCGGCGTCGCTGTTCTCCTCGCGCTCACGATGGCGGTCGACGCGCTCCTCACGCCGGTCCCGTACGCGTGGGCGCCCGCTGTCCTCCTCGTTCTCGCACCGATCGCGGCGCACCTGCAGTGGCGGAACGTCGGCGTCGCGCTCACCAACGACTACGCGGTCGTCCGTCGGGGGTTCTGGACGCGCCGGACGCGCGTCCTCCCACACGACCGTGTTCAGACGACTGCAGTGAGTGCGACGTTCTTCCAGCGGCGGCGGGGCCTCGCGTCCGTGGCGATCGACACTGCGGGCGGCGACGCGGTGGCGCCCGACTACGATGCCGCACGCGCGAGGGAGATCCGCGATCGCGTCGTAGAGCGGGCGTGCGCGGCCGTCGGCGCGCGGCGCGGCGCGGACGACTCGCACTGAACGGTTTTTTACGGTTCGGCCGCACACCCTCACGTAATGACCGACGGCGACTTCGACTACGAGGACCTGGGGCTGGTCGCCGGCCTCGAGATCCACCAGCAACTCGATACGGCGACGAAGCTCTTCTGCGCGTGTCCGACGACGCGACGCGAGCCCGAAGAACACACGCGGACGTTCACGCGCTACCTCCACCCGACGAAGAGCGAACTCGGCGAGATCGACGAGGCAGCCCTCGAGGAGTCGCAGGTCGAACGCGAGTTCGAGTATCTCGGCTTCGACACGACGTGCCTCGTCGAGGAGGACGATGAGCCCCCTCACCGCATGGACGAGGAAGCGCTTGACGTCGCCCTCGAGGTCGCGGCGCTGATGGACATGACGCCGCTCGATCAGGCCCACGTGATGCGCAAGGTCGTCATCGACGGTTCGAACACCTCGGGCTTCCAGCGCTCGTCACTCGTCGCGCAGGGCGGTGAGATCGAGACGAGCGAGGGCCCCGTCGGCATCGAGGACATGATGCTCGAGGAGGAGTCCGCGGCGCGCGTCGAGGAGAGCGATTCGGGCGCGACGTTCGCGCTCGATCGGCTCGGCATCCCGCTCGTCGAGATCGGCACGGAACCCGACATCCGGAGTCCCGAGCAGGCCCGCGAGGCTGCCGAGCGCATCGGGATGTTGTTGCGCTCGACCGGGCAGGTCAAACGCGGCCTCGGGACGATCCGCCAAGACGTGAACGTCTCCATCGCCGAGGGGGCGCGCGTCGAGATGAAGGGCGTTCAGAGCCTCGACGACATCGACGACCTCGTGCGCTTCGAGGTGCAACGGCAGGTCCGCCTCTTGGAGATCGCGGACGAACTCGACGAGCGCGACGCTTCTGTCGGCGAGGTCCAGGATGTCACGGACGTCTTCGCGGAGACGGAGTCCTCGGTCGTCCGGGGCGCGCTCGAATCCGATGGGTTGGTCTTCGCGGTGCCGCTCTTCGGCTTCGACGGGATCGTCGGGAGGGAGCTCCAGCCGGATCGACGCCTCGGCACGGAACTCTCCGATCACGCGAAACGTCACGGCGCGGGCGGCATCTTCCACACGGACGAACTGCCGGCGTACGGCGTCACCGAGGACGAGGTCGAGGCCCTGCGCGAGGCGGTCGACGCCGGCCCCGAGGACGCCGTGGCGATGGTCGCCGCGGAGGCGGACGTGGCTCGCGGCGCGACGGAGGCCGCGGCCGACCGCGCGCGGACCGCCATCGAGGGCGTCCCCGAGGAGACTCGCGGGGCGAACGAGGACGGGACGACGGAGTACCTCCGCCCACTCCCCGGCGCGGCGCGGATGTATCCCGAGACGGACGTCCCGCCCGTCGAGCCCGACCCCTCCGAGGTCGAGGTCCCCGAACTCCTCACGGAGAAGGTCGAGCGCTACGTCGCGGCGTTCGACCTGAACGAGGACGTCGCCGAGCAGGTCGCCTACGGGCGGCGCTGGCGGCTCTTCGAGGACGCGGTGGAGCGCGGCGTGGACCCGAACCTCGCGGCACGCACCGTGGAGTCGACGGTGACGAGTCTGCGGCGCGACGGCATACCTGTGAAAAACCTCGTGGACGAGCACTTCCACGGCGTCTTCGACCTCGTCGCGGACGACGAGATCACACAGGAGGGCGTTCCCGAGTTGCTCGAAGCGCTCGCCGAGGAGCCCGACCGGACGGCTGCGGAGGCCGCCGAGGAAGCGGGGCTGGGCTCCGCGGACGAGGACGTCGTGCGCGAGGCCGTCGTCGAGGTCGTCGAGCGCAACGCCGAGCAGATCGAGGCGGAGGGCATGGGGGCCTTCTCCGGCCTGATGGGCGAGGCGATGGGCGCGCTCCGCGGGAAGGCGGAGGGCGACCTCGTCAGCGAGGTGCTGCGCGAGGAGATCCAGAAGCGGAGTTGAACTGATTTCGTCGTTCGGACTACGTTTTGGAGATCACTCCGACTCGTCGTCGACGAGCGCGTCGACGAGCGTGTCGAGCGAGTAGGCCTGGAGGGGCCGCGGCGTGTCCTTCGTCCGCGAGGTGACGAACGTCGAATTCGTCCGGTCGACCTCCTCGATGGCCTCGAAATCGGTGATGAGGCGCTCGACGGCGTCCGAGTCGGGGAGGCGCGCGAGGACCATGAAGTCGTATTCGCCCATCGTAAAGAAGACCTGCGTAACGCCCTCGATCTCCTCGAGCTCGGCCGCGACGCCGCGGTAGCTCCCGCTGTAGGAGGTGTACACCTCGATGACGACCGTGACGCCGAGACCGAGTGCGTCGAGGTCGAGGTCGTAGAGGTCGTTCTCGATGATCCCCTCCTCGCGGAGGCTGTTCAGCCGATAGTGAATGGTGGAGACGGGGATATCCGTCTCCTCGTGGAGTCGCTCGGGGCTTCCGGTACCGAGGTCCGAGATGGCCTTCAGGAGGCGTACGTCCCGTTCGTCCATACGGGACCGATCACGCGACCGCCGTAATACTCCACCGGGACGGCGCGACCGCTCGACTCGTTCGGTCCGCCCAGACGCACCGCCGCCGTGCGACGTGATACCGCACATCCCTCACATTAGTGCATTAGGTTAGAGAAATATGCGAGATATGGAGAAGTCTTTGTAGACAAGTTTAACACGATGCATCCGCTACCCGTTCGTAGACAGATGTCTCTCGCAGATACCCTCCACGGCCCCCGTGCCACCGCCGCGATGTTCGTGGCGCTCGCAGCGTTCTGGGGGACGTCGTTCGTCGCCATCCAGACCGGCCTACACGCCTTCCCGCCGCTGCTCTTCGCAGCCCTCCGCTTCGGAATCGCCGGCCTCGTCGTCCTCGGCTACGCCGCCTACACGACCGAGCGCTGGTTCCCGCGGACGCGCGCCGAGTGGCTCCAAGTGACCATCGGTGGCACCCTCGTCATCGCCGTCTATCACGGCCTCCTCTACCTCGGGGAGCGCCACGTTCCCGGCGCCGTCGCGGCCGTCATCGTCTCGCTCGCACCCGTCCTCACCGCGGTCTTCGCCAGCCTCGTCCTCTCGGAGGACTCGATCGGCGGCGTTGAGATCGTCGGGTTCGGCCTCGGAATTCTCGGTGTCGTCGCCATCGCCGCGCCGGGCGGCGGCGCGCTCGCCGGCGTCGGCCTCGTGCCGGTCGGCCTCGTCGTCCTTGGGACCGTGACGTTCGCCCTGGGTGGCGTGCTCACTCGGCCGCTCGCCACGTCGCTCCCACTCCGGTCGATGCAGGCGTGGACGATGCTCGTCGGCGCCGCGCTGCTCTTCGGCGGCGCGGGCATCCGCGGCGAGTCGTTCGCCGCGATCCACTGGACGCCCGGAGCGATCGTCTCCCTGGCCTACCTCACCGGCATCTCGGGTGTGCTCGCCTTCCTCCTCTACTTCGAGCTCCTCGATCGGGCCGGCCCGAGCACCGTCCACCTCGTCAGCTACATCGAACCGGTCGTCGCCACCGTGCTGAGCGTCGCCCTGCTCGGCCAGGGCGTCGGAACCACGACCGCCATCGGCTTCCTCACCGTCTTCGCCGGCTTCGTCGTCGTCGAACGCGATCGCTTCGCCGTCTTCGACGATGCCCGGAAACGCGCCCGCCTCGCCTACGTTCGTCTCGTTCACAGCGAGCACGTCCCGTCGGGCGGCCGGCACGGCTACGAGCACGCCGACGACTGACGCGTCCTTCACTCCGCCAGAGTCACCGAGACGCCGCGGATCGTCGTGCCGCTCACGGTACCGACGTTCGCGCTCTACCCTGTCGATGTCTCGCTGCTTTGGGTGGTCCTGTCACTCTCGCGTGAGTACACCGGATCGTGGCGAAAGAAACCCTCAGCGCTCGTCCGGCCGCGCTGGCTCGACTCCCGCTGGGGTCGTCGTCGGTACCAGCGTCGCCGAGAGATGCGCCGTTGCCTCCACCGAACGACCGAGTTTTCGCTCTTGATGGAGGGCGGTCGTCCCGGCCTCGAGCGTCGTCTCGCTCGTCTCCGACTCGCTGAGTTCAAGGTCGAAGTCAACGTCTTCGCGCGCCTCACCGAACTGATAGCGCGTCGGCGCGAATCCGAGTTCGAGCAGCGAGCGGGGCGTCGGCGGGGCGGACTTGTACTCGACTCGTCCGTCCACATCGATGCGTTGTGTGACGCTCGGAACGACCGACACCTCCTCCGCGGCGAACGCCTCGGCGAGCGCCACGTCCCTGACGAGCGGGCCCGCCTCTCGCGACACCGGCCGATCGGTCGCGCTATCCATACACACAGTTCACATCGCCGAAACATAGCTGTATCAGAGAATCGGGTTCTCAGGCGACCTCCATCGGAAATCCGGCTCAGTAGCCGTCGTCCTCGACGGAATCCTTCCGGCCGTTGCCCTCGATGTGCCAGCGCGCGCGGCGTAGGATCCCGTGGAGAGTGTTGACCTCTCGGCCCGTCGGGTGCGTGCGTCCGAGGATCCGACGCAGCATTCGGCCCGTCTTCGCCTGTTTCTCGTCGGGGTAGTCGACGAGCGAGAGGAAGTCGTCGAAATGATCGTAGAACGCCTCGATCTCCTCCTCCGTGGCGCGATGGACGGCGACGTCCGGTAGTTGGGTCTCATCCACGGTGAGATCGCGGAGTTCGTAGAGCGCGACGGTCGCGGCCTGCCCGAGGTTCAGGACGGGATAGTCGGCACTCGCGGGGATCGAACACACCTCGTCGAAGCGCTCGATCTCGCGGTTGTGGAGGCCGACGCGCTCGCGTCCGAAGACGAGACACGTCGGGGCCTCGACGTCGCGGAGGCTCCCGGCGAGTTCGTCCGGGGTGCGGAAGGGGAAGCGGACGTGTTTGGTCGCGTCCTCGTTCGTGATCGCGGTGAAGCCCACGGTGTGGAAGTTCTCGATGAGGAAGTCGAGGTCGACCACCTCGGCGTCGGGGAGAATGTCCTCGCGCGCCTGTCCGGCGTAGCCGTAGGCCTCGGACTCCCGAGAGAGATCGGGCGGGTCGACGAGGTAGAGGTCCTCGAAGCCGAAGTTCTTCATCGCGCGGGCGATCGTGCCGACGTTCCCGGACGTCTCGGCGTCCACGACGGCGACGGCGGGGGGGCTGGCTCCCATCGCCATCGGGTAGCCGCCGTGCGGACAAAAGGGGCGCGCACCGCCGGCAGGACGGACCGCGGGTTCTATGCCGTTGGGCGCCGCGGGCTCACGTATGCACACCGTGGACGCCGCCGGCCTGCGGATCGGCGACGACCACCCCCCGCGTATCATGGGGGTGTTGAACGTCTCGAAGGAGTCACCGTACTCGCCGAGCGTCTTCGACGACCCCGACGAGGCCGCCGACTACGTCGAGTCGGACCTCGTCGCGGAGGGGGCCGACATCGTGGACGTCGGTCTCGAATCCGCGAACAAGCGCCTCGAGGTCTTGGATGAGACGGCGGAACTCGAACGCCTCGACACGGCCATCGAGACCATCGAGCGCGTCGACGCTGACGCCGACGTCGTTTTCAGCATCGAGACGCGGTACGCCGCGGTGGCGGACGCCGCCCTCGAAGCGGGATTCGACATGGTGAACGACGTCTGTGGCTTCGCGGACCCCGAGATGCCCGCAGTCTGCGAGAAACACGACGCCGCGGTCGTGAAGATGGCGTCGCCGCCCGACCTCGAACGCCCCGGCGCGATCGAGGACGTCGACGACATCTACGACGCGCTCGCGCGCAACGGCTTCACGGAGAAGACGATCCTCGATCCGGCCTTCGGTGGGTGGAGCGAGGCGAAAACGCTGGCGGACGATCGGGAGACCTTCGAACGCCTCCGCGAGTTCCGGGGGTACGGCCGCCCGCTTCTCGTCTCGATCAACCGGAAGAACTTCCTGCGCGACATCGCCGACCGCTCGACGGAGGATGCCCTCCCCGTCTCGCTCGCCGCGACGTCGATGGCCGTCGAGCGCGGCGCGCACGTGATCCGAACGCACGACGTCGCGGAGACCCGCGACGCCGCCCTCGTCGGGCACGCCTTTACCCGCGAGCGCCACCGCGACCGGGCCGTCGAGGAGCTCGACGTCACGACCGTCGGGGAGGCCGAGCGCCACATCGCTCGGCTCGGCGGGAACGCCGCAGCCGCCGAGGACGCGGTCGCGCACGCCTACGAGGTCCGGCCACCGGCAGACATGCGTCACACGCTCGTCAGCGCTGCGTCTGACACGGACGTCGTCTGTACGGGCCACGAGACGCTCTTCGTCGCCGGCACGACGACGGAATTGGAGACCTTCGCGGACCGGATAACGAGCGCGTCGAAGGCGCTCGCGGGAATCGCAGGGGAGATCCGGTCGAGCGTGGAGTAACGAGAAAGCTTATGCCGGACGCCCCGCAACCCCGGATTGGAGGCCGAGGCCCCGCGCTGGTAGGAGTACACTACAAACTGCGGGGGCTCGGCTCGAACCACCGCGACCCGAAAATTTTCTCGCGCCCCCACGCCGACTAGTCATTCGTGCAGTTTCACACGTGGGAACCCGCCTACGAAGCGATCCTCCGCGACTTCGGCTACGACCGCGCCGGCGACGAGGCCGCGCGCGACGAGCTCGCCGCGCTCGTGAGTGCCTTCGACGTCTCGCGCCTCGACGCGACCGGCGAGACGGTTGCCGTCGTCGGTGCCGCGCCCGCGCTCTCGGATGACCTCGACGCCGTCGCGGACGCCGATCTGGTCTTCGCCGCCTCGACCGCCGCGGACGTCCTATGCGAACACGGGCTCACCGTCGACGTCCACGTCACCGACCTCGACAAGAACCCCGAGACGAGCCGCGAACTCGCACGTGCGGGGACGCCGGTCGCCGCCCACGCCCACGGCGACAACCGCGACCTCGTGGCCGAGTGGGTGCCGAAACTCGACGACGCGCACGTCCTCGGCACGACGCAAGCCCGCCCCGTCGACGGCGTCCGCAACTTCGGCGGCTTCACCGACGGCGACCGGGCGGCGTTCCTCGCGGACGCCGTCGGCGCCGAGCGGTTGCGCTTCGCCGGCTGGGACTTCGACGACGCTCCGGACGACGCGAAACGCCACAAACTCCGGTGGGCGGCGCGCCTCCTCATGTGGTTGGAAGAGCGCCGTGACGAGACCTACCCGATCCTCGACGGCTATCGAGACCTCGCGTGGCTCCCCTGATCGTCGGAACCCGCGACCCTCTCCGCGGCCTCGGGCTTTAACCACGGGACGGCGCTTCGACTCGGGTATGAACGAGACTACGGACGCGGTGCGATCGCGGAGCAGTCTGGCGGGAAAGACGGCGGTCGTGACGGGCGCTTCCGCGGGCATCGGCCGGGCGATCACCGACGTACTCCTCGCCGATGGTGCCGACGTCGTCGGCTGTTCGAGGACCCTCGCCGACGTTGAGGCCGTCGCGGACGACGTCGCGGAGCTCCCGGGCGACTTCGAGCCGGTCGAGGCGGACGTCACGGACCGCGACGACGTCGCGGCGCTTGCCGAAGCCACCGAGGAAGCGTTCGGCGGCGTGGACGTCCTCGTGAACAACGCGGGCGGCGGCGCGGGCCTCATGGCCCTCGACGACGTGGACGGTGACCTCTGGGATTCCGTCGTCGATGTCAACCTCACGGGCGTCTACAACGTTACGCACGCCTTCGCGGACGCGCTACAGGCCGGTGGGCCGAGCGCGGTCGTGAACGTCGCCAGCATGGCCGGCGAGTACGGCGTCGAGGGCATGGGCCCGTACAGCGCTGCTAAGGGCGGCGTCGTGTCGCTCACGCGCACGCTCGCCCGCGACTGGGCCGACGACGACGTCCGCGTCAACGCGGTCTCCCCGGGCTTCGTCGCGACCGAGAAACTCCGCGAAAACTTCGGCTACGACGCCGAGATCGACCGCGGCGACGCCGACCGGAAGTGGGGGACGCCCGCCGAGATCGCGGACCTCGTCCGCTTCCTCGCGAGCGACGCGGCCTCGTTCGTGAACGGCCAGTCCGTCCGGATCACGGGACCGCCGAACACGTACGAGGCACCCGACCTCTGAGCCGAGGGCAGTACCGTTATGCCGACGCCGGCCGACTCCCCGGCCGTGCAACTGTTCTGGCACCGGCAGGACCTCCGCCTGCACGACAACCGCGGGCTCGCGGCGGCCGCCGACGCCGCCGAGGGTGAGGGAGTCATCCCGGTGTTCGTCTTCGACGACGACGTGCTCGCACACGGGAGCGACCGGCGCGTGGCGTTCATGATGGACGCGCTCGCCGAACTGCGCGAGGCGTACCGCGAGCGCGGGAGCGACCTGCTCGTGCGCCGCGGCGATCCCTCCGGCGTGCTCCCGGACCTCGCGTTCGACCACGACGTCGACGCGGTCCACTGGAACGCGGACTACTCGGGGCTGGCCCAGGAGCGCGACGAGGTCGTCGCGGATGCGCTCTCGGCGGCGGACGTCGAGACCAGCCAGCACCACGACGCGGTGATCCACGAACCCGGCGACATCCGGACGAACGCGGGCGATCCCTATCAGGTCTACACCTACTTCTGGAAGAAGTGGCGCGACCGCGACAAACCCGACCCGTTCGACGCGCCGGCGCCCGACACGCTCGCCGCCGTCGCGGGCGACGACCTCCCCTCCCTCGACGCGCTCGGCTTCGACGACCCCGACATCGACCTCCCCGACGCCGGTCACGCCGCCGCGACGGCGCGGCTCGATCGCTTCTGCGACGCCGACGTCTACGACTACGCCGAGGGCAGGGAGTTCCCCGCGCGCGAGGGGACGGCGCGGATCTCGCAGGATCTCGGGTACGGGACGCTCGGCCCCCGCGAGGCCTACGCGCGGACCGCCGAGGCGATGGCCGGCGCCGACGACGAGGACGAACGCGAGAGCGTCAGGGAGTTCCAGAGCCAGCTCGCGTGGCGCGAGTTCTACACGCAGGTCCTCTACTTCAACCCCAGCGTGGTCTCGGAGAACTACGACGACTACGAACGCCCGATCCCGTGGCGGAACGACGCCGACGAGATCGCGGCGTGGAAGGCTGGCGAGACGGGCTATCCGATCGTCGACGCGGGGATGCGCCAGCTGCAACGGGAGGGGTACGTCCACAACCGCGTGCGGATGATCGTCGCGTCGTTCCTGACGAAGGACCTCCTCACTGATTGGCGCGTGGGCTACGCGCACTTTTGCGAGCAGCTCGTGGACCACGACACCGCGAACGACAACGGTGGCTGGCAGTGGGCGGCCTCGACGGGGACGGACGCCCAACCCTACTTCCGGATCTTCAACCCCCAGACGCAGGGCGAGAAGTACGATCCCGACGCGGCGTACATCCGCGACTACGTCCCGGAACTCGCGGACGTTCCCGCGGAAAAGATCCACGAGTGGCCCGAACTCGACGCCGCGGAGCGCGCCGACCTCGCACCCGACTACTCGGCCCCGATCGTCGACCACGGCGAGCGCCGCGAGGCCGCCATCGACGCCTTCGAGACCGCGCGCGGCAAGGAGTAGCGCGCCACGCCACCGGACGCGGTCGGCCGCGTCTGGCTCTCAGAGGAGCGCTCCGATCTCGCCGAGATCGTCGACGACGTACGTCGGTTCGATCTCGGAGGCGGCGACGTCCTCGCGCGCCGAGACGCCCGAGCAGACGAGCGCGGTATCCATCCCCGCACGCTCACCCATCAAAACGTCCGTTTCGAGGTTGTCACCGATCATCAAACAGTCGTGGACGTTCACGTCGACCTCGGCGGCGGCGAGAGCCGCCATCCGCGTCTCGGGTTTTCCAACTACGACCGGTTCTTGATCTACCATCCCCTCGATCGCGCTCACGAACGCGTTCGCACCCGGGACGGGCCCGTCCTCCTCGGGCGTCGTTCGGTCGCGGTTCGTTGCCACGAACACCGTTCCCGGCCCGAACGCGCGGAGCGTGCCGGTGAGGCGCGCGAAGTCCACGCGGTCGTCGTAGCCGGCCACGACGACGTCCGCCTGGCCCTCCGTCGAGAGCGTCAGGCCCGCGTCCTCGATCTCGGCCTCGACGGTCTCTCGCCCCATGACGTGGACGTCGGCGTCCGGACGGTGCTCGGCGAGATAGGCGGCGGTCGCCCACGCCGCGGTCACGACGGGTTCGCCCCGGTAGTCGATACCGATCGCGTCGAGGCGACTCGTCACCTCGTCGCGGCGGACGCCCGTGTTGTTCGTGAGGAAGACGATCGGGACGGCGGCGTCGCGGAGCACCCGGAGCCCCGCGTTCGCACCGGGGATGGCGCTCCGCCCGCGCCAGACGGTTCCGTCGAGGTCGACGAACGCGGCGGCGTACGACACGTCGTCCGAGTTCGCGGCCCGCCCTCGTAAACCCCTCCGTGTCGCGTGCTATCCGCCCCCTCCTCAAACTTTAACAGTGCGCCGCACGGACTTCCAGTGGAGGAGATTCACCATGACTGACTACGAACTACCGGCGCTACCGTACGACTACGACGCACTGGAACCATCGATCAGCGAGCAGGTGCTGAACTGGCATCACGACACGCACCATCAGGGCTACGTGAACGGCTGGAATAGCGCCGAGGAAACCCTCGAAGAGGCCCGCGAGGAGGGCGACTTCTCGGGCTCCGCGAGCGCCATCCGGAACGTAACGCACAACGGCTCCGGTCACGTGCTCCACACGCTCTTCTGGGAGTCGATGGGTCCCAACGGCGGCGACGAGCCCGCCGGCGCGCTCGCCGCGCGTATCCAGGAGGACTTCGGCTCCTACGAGGCGTGGAAGGGCGAGTTCGAGGCCGCCGCGAAAGCGGCGGGCGGCTGGGCGCTGCTCGTGTACGACACGCACAGCAACCAGCTGCGGAACCTCGTGGTCGACAAGCACGACCAGGGTGCGCTCTGGGGTGCACAGCCGATCCTCGCACTCGACGTCTGGGAGCACTCCTACTACTACGACTACGGCCCCGCACGCGGGGACTTCATCGACGCGTTCTTCGACGTCGTCGACTGGGAGACGCCCGTCGACCGCTACGAAGAGGCCGTCGCGCGCTTCGAGTAACGCGACAACCGAGCGTCAGCGAGGGAGTCGCGGAAAACACGAGCGGGCCACCGGCCCGCGTCTCGAACCACGCGCGCAGGAGCATACCGCGTCGTAGCGATCCACCGTTTTTCTTTCGCGTCCGGTCGGCGAGCGGCGGCGTCGTCTCAGTTCGGCGCGACGCGTTCAGAATCGTCGTGCACGAGCGTCCGCAAGGCGTGCACGAGTCCCTCGTAGTCCCGCCCGGTTGCGCCGTCGAAGCTACAGGGGACGCCGACGTGGTCGTCGCTAACGGCGACGAAACGGAACCCCTCGAAGCCGCGAGCGGTGTAGCGAAACGGGGCGCGGTGGAGTCGGTCGTCGGTGTCGCGCGTGACGAAGGCTATCGCTCGTTCTCGACGTATCGGCGTATCTCGTCGTCCGTCAGGGCGGGCTCGACGTCGCGCCGAATGTATCGCGTCTCATACCCCCTCGGTATCGACTGTCCAACAGCCCCGCAATGCCGCACCGTACTCCCGGGCGGTTTCGACGAGGGCGTTCCCGTCGGTCGTCCCGTCCGGGCGGTGCTCTACTGCCATCGACCACACGGTTCCCGGCCATCGCGTATAACTATCGAGTTCGTTTCGAGCGTCGTGTCCGAGACCGGGCGCTTTTGCCCTCCGCGGCCGTCGTCTTCGCTATGCCGCGCCCGAAGAGCGAGTTCGACGCGCTCTACCCCTGTGACTTCTACGCGCCCGCAGAACTGCTTGAGGACGATGCGATGTACACCGTCTACGAGATCGCCCGCCTCCTCCAAGACCTCGATCCGGACGCCGAACTGGAGGCCGGGACGGAGGACGTCCTCCTCGACTGGGCGATCCCGTGGGTGCTCTACCACGGCGACGAGCTCGTCGTCGCCGAGCCACCGAGCGACGAGGACCCCGGCTACTACGGGCTGAAAACCGGCGACGACGTCTGAGGCGACGACGCCTAACTCAGCGCGCGAAGCGCGCCGCCTGAAGCGACGCTGCGACGCCGTCGAGTGCGTCGTCAATCGCGGGCCCGTGGCCCGTGTAGAGCGTTTCGACTCCCGCGCCGTCGAGTGCGTCGTGGAGTCGCTCGATGCTCTCAACGAGCCTCTTTGCATCTCCTTCTTCCAGATCCGTACGACCGAAGGAGCCTCCGGCGAAGACGAGATCGCCGACGAAGCCGACGCCGGCCGTATCGGAGAGGAAGACGAGGTGGTCGTCCTTGTGGCCGGGCGTATGCAGCGCGTCGTACTCGTGGTCGCCGAGGATCACGGACTCGGCGTCCGCGATCCCGTGATCGACGTGCTCGTGCTCGGGATCGAACCCCCACGTCTCGACGCCGAACGCCTCGCGGAGTGCGGGGACGTTCTTGACGTGATCCGGGTGGGTGTGCGTGAGAACGACCGCATCGAGGCCGTCGACGTGCTCGCGGACCGTGCTCGCCACGTCATAGTTCGCGCCCGCGTCGATCAAGACCGTGCGCTCGCCGGTGACGAGATACGCGTTCGCCGTGAACGCACTGACGCCCGCCGAGCAGTTCGTGATCATGCCAGCTCTCGGCGCGCGAGGGTGAAAAGCGCGCGGTCGCGGGCGATCAGACCGGCGCGCTGACGAGAACGAGCTTCGAGAAGGCGTCGCGGTTGCGGATGATCCGCTCCTCATCGGGACTGATGCGGATCGCTTCCTCCGCGTCGAGGGAGGCCGTCCGGTCGCCGAAGTCGATGTCGACGCCGCCCTCGACGACGTAGTAGACCTCCTCGAGGTCGTCGTCGACGTGATCGTGACTCATCGTTTCCTCGCCGGCTTCGAGAGCGAGCACCGTGAAGCCGAGGGACTCCGTGTCGAGGACGTCGCGCATCATCCACATTTCGCCCGCGACGTTGTCCGGGAGCACCGATTCCGCGTCGGCGGCTGTCGCTTTCGTGTACGTCACGTATCGGTGTGGCGTCGCCGCTCACTTCAACGTGTTCGCCATCGCGAACGACGTGACCGACCCCACGACGCCTTTTTGACGCCCGGTGTCCTCGGCCCACGCATGGACGTTCAGTTGCTGGAGGCGACGCCGAATCCGGAGGAGGTGATCTGCCGCGCCGCGCGAAACGACTACATGAGCGAGTACGGGGCCGAGCAGTCCCTCGATGCAGTCATGGAGGGCATCGAGGGCAAGACGACCGAAGAGAAACAGCGCACGCTCATCTCGAACCTGATGACACACGGCCACTTCGGGCCGTTCGAGCACGCCCAAGCCACCTTCCACGTGAAGGGGATGAGCCGCTCCTGTATGGCACAGATCACCCGTCATCGACACGTCTCCTTCGACGTGCAGTCGATGCGCTACGTCGCCTTCGACGACGTTGACCCCGCGGACGTCCGTGAGGGCGAACTCGTCGTCACGCCGCCGTCCGCCACCGACCCCGACTGGATCGGTCGCAACCAGAAGGGCGGGGCCGTCGACGAGGAGACGGTCGAGAAGCGCCGCGAGGTGTTCGCGGACTCCGTCGAACGCGCCGTCGCGGACTATCAAGAACTCCTCGACCTCGGCATGCCCCCGGAAGACGCCCGCTTCGTCCTCCCCATCGGCACGAAGGTCAACGTCGTCATGAGCCTCAACGCCCGCATGCTCATGCATATCGCGGACATGCGCGCCGCCGCCGACGCCCAATGGGAAATCCGCGGGTTCACCGAGGACCTCCTCGATCGTGCCGCGGAGTGGTGTCCCATCACTTTCGCGGAGTACGACTCGTCGATGAAGAACCGCAAGAACCGACTCGCGCCCTGAGGCGGGGCTAACGTCGGCGTCGGCGGTCCACGACGCCATCACTCTCCCTGTGCTCACCGACCATTCTGCCACACGACGAACCGATCGGGTAGTCGTCACGTCCGTGTGCTGGGGAGTCCCACGACGGTTCCGGTTCAACGAGTTTTTATACGACCCTCTCCTTCGATCCAATGCAGACGCGTGATGCGTCGGCCACCGTGCTCTGGTGGTGTAGTCCGGCCAATCATCTTGCCCTCTCACGGCAAGGACCAGGGTTCGAATCCCTGCCGGAGCACTTCTCCCGATTCACGAACCCGATAGCGACCTTTCTGGCGTCGGTTACTGACGCCCCGTTCACAACCGTCTCGTACGCGCTCTAACCGACGCCGTCATCACTTGAGCAGGTAGTCGCCTCTAGGCCGTAAGGTCATTATGTCTCACGTGGGAAGATGAGCGTGCCCACGGCTGGAGGCAGCGACCACTGGTCCTCCCCGCGTGGGGAGAAAGCCCAGTGGATCGGAAATCTGGCCACGCGATCAGCTCCTCTGGGGGGGAAGAGTTGACGCACCGTCGGAACGCTGGCCGCGGCCAGTGAACCGGAGCTCTATCTCCGGTTCGGTGGCATTACTGCAGGGAGACAGTAAAGAACGTCTATCCGATTAGGGACACCTCCACTAGAGCCACGACGACGGTGGCGGGGTGGCCAGTGATCACGGCAGTAGTAACGATCACTCTGACGCAGTCATCGCTCGCGCGAGCGATGTTCGATCACGGTGGCTGACTCTTGAGCTAGAGTAGGCGAACATGTTCGCCCAAGGGCCGATACGGTACTGGCCATAACGGACAGATGATGTCTGAGGCCCAGTCCATCTATGCTGAGATCGGTGGAAAGAACGCCGTCGAATCCGTCGTTGATGACTTCTACGACCGCGTTCTCGACGATCCGGTCCTCGAGCCGTACTTCGAGGACACCGACATGAATGAACTCTTCGCGCACCAAGTACAGTTCGTGAGCGCCGTCGCCGGCGGGCCAGTCGACTACGACGGCACGGACATGCAGACTGCACACGAGGGGATGGGTATTACCGAGGAGGCGTTCGACCGCGTCGCCGACTACCTCGCGGCCGCGATGGCCGAGAACGGCGTTCCCGAGGAGAATATCGACGCGATCATCGACGAAGTCGCGGCTCTAGAGGACGACGTCGTCGGACAGTAACTCGGCGAGTACAGTGTCCAACGTCCGCCGGCATGCACGTCATCTCGATCATCGTCGTCGATCGGCCGCGCGTTCGACGCCGGTAATCTCGAAGCGTGCGCCGCCCGTCTCGCTCTCGGTGACGGTGACGTCCCAGCCGTGCGCTTCGACGATTTCCTGCACGATGGAGAGTCCGAGACCGGTGCCGTTTTCGGTGCTCGTGTGGCCACGATCGAACACCCGTTCGCGCTCGGTCGGTGCGATGCCAGGGCCGTCGTCGGCGATGTAGAACCCCGATCCGTCCGGGAGGTCGCCAACGGTGATCGTCACGTCACTCCCGCCGTGTTCGACCGCGTTGCGAACGAGATTGCCGAACATCTGTCGTAATCGAGCCTCGTCCGCTTGGATCGTTCGCGTCGTCTCGACGTCGAGCATCGCGTTCGCCGTCTCCACCGTCGACCAACTGTCCGTTGCGACGTCCGCGATGGAGACCGGGTGCGTCTCGTCGACCGACTTTCCCTGCCGGGCGAGCGTGAGGACGTTCTCGATGAGCTCTCGCATCCGCTCGTGGGCGCTTCGGACCGTATCGATATGGGGGCTGTCGTGCTCGTCGGCAACGAGATCGAGATACCCGCTCGCCACGTTGAGTGGGTTCCGAAGATCGTGGCTAACGACGTTGGCGAAGTCCTCGAGATCCGCCGTCCGCCGTTCGAGCTCCGCCCTGGCGCGCTCCCGTTCGGTGATGTCCAAGTACGTCGCAAGACACTCCGTGGGCGAGTCACGGTCGAGCGCCGTCGCCGTGAGGAGGAACGTCCGCTCTTCGCCGGCCGCCGTTCGTCGAACGACCTCCCGGCGAACCTGCTCGCCGTGCCGCAGGCGTTCGTTTATCTCACGCGCCTGCTCCTGCCTCGCATCGGACACGATGTGCGCGTCGAGCGTCGTTCCCTCAAGCTCGTTGGCTGCAAACCCGAACGTCTCGTCGAAGGCTCCGTTGACCTGCTCGACGCGCGGGTCCTCGCAGTCGAACGCGATGAGGACGAGCGGCACGGGCACGGCATCGAGGAGGGCCGCGAACCGATCGCGCTCCTGTTCGAGTCGGTCCCGGTACTCCCGGCGCTCGGTAACGTCCTCGTTGACCGCGACGAATCGCGTTATCTCGCCCGTGTCGTCAGTGATGGGAGAGATCGTCTGCTCGACGACGTAGCGCTCGCCGTCCGCGCGCTGATTGACGATCTCACCCTCCCAGGTCTCACCAGCGAGAATCGTGTCCCAGAGCCGCTCGTAAAACCGCTCGTCGTGGACGCCCGATTGGAGAATGCTGGCGTTGCTCCCGATCGCCTCCGCCGCCGCGTAGCCGGTCTGCGCCTCGAACGCGGGATTGACGTACTCGATCGTCCCCGCCGTATCCGTCCAGTAAATCGCGTGACCGGTGCTTTCGACGGCCTCTCGGAAGGCCCGCTGACCCCGTTCCGGATTCGTGTGCGCGTCTTCCACGGGAACCGTCCTGGCGTACGTCCCATAGTGTGTTAAGGTGACGGACCACGTCCCGGCTCACGACGTCTGCCGCGCGCCGATCGAATATGGCTACACCGCTCACCAGTGGTCGGACGCCGCGGAACCCGGAGACAGAGCGGTGCTTGGTGCTCTCAAGCGTCGGGCAACGACATCGTGTGTGTTAAGTGTGCTCCGGGGGTACGAAGAGTAGAGTCAGACTAATGCACCAGTCCACGAGAGTGTGACTGGGAAGGGTCGATGTACGCTCCCGCGTTCACCTGCGGGACGTGCGATGACAACCGTGTGTACGTGTAATCCAGGCGCTCACTGGACTCGTCTGCCATCGTGGCAT